>Ga0222718_10000370_pt1 | contig 47583 bp, 29 predicted proteins | sample C33_27DmetaG_FD_165045 | JGI IMG/M metagenome (GOLD analysis project Ga0222718, IMG submission 165045) | Estuarine water microbial communities from San Francisco Bay, California, United States - C33_27D | ecosystem: Environmental > Aquatic > Marine > Unclassified | place: USA: California... | reverse complement strand
GCCAGGTATTTCAGTACCCAGATATGGAGTCTCCCAGTTTAAACGTTTACCATATGCCAGTGCCGCGGCGCCTAAACTGCTACCAGCATCGCCTGGATTTGGCATGATCCATATGTTATCAAAGAGTTCACCCAAGTTGCTGTTTGCTACACAGTTCAGAGCAACACCACCCATGTACACAAGATTGTCACACTTGGTTAGCAGTTTAGCCTGCACCATTATGGCCATTACCATTTCTTCTGTGAGGCTCTGCGCACTAGCGGCTAGACTTTCTTTGTTTGCATTGTCAAATATGCCTTCAGGTAACCCGATATGGCAGTTGTGTTTAAAACGTATGCTGTCTTGATCTTCAATGATCCTGCGTTTTAGCTCAGGCTTCCAGTATAAATCACCATATGCGGCCATGCCCATTGTCACGTATTCGTCCTCCATTGGACGCAAACCTACCTTGCTGGTGATTGCACTGTAAAACAATCCAATGCTGTGAGGATAACCCTGGCGCCATAATCGTTGATACTGTGCTCGACCTTGTCTATCATACCATGCACGATAAATGCTTACAGTATCCATTTCTCCAATGGCATCTATCACAACCACACAGGCCCAATCAAATGGGCTGGTTTGAAATCCAGCCGCGGCGTGACTTAAATGATGAGGATAACTGCTTATTGTCGGCTTGTTACGATTTTTTAAGGTTTCATAACTGAGACCCATGTGCTTTTCTAAAGCACCAGTTGCGGTCCACGGGCCATAGCACTTCTGTCCACTGCGCCACTGTTGATAGTTGTGCATCCAAGGACGCTCATAAAATGCAATATGATTTATATCATAGTTCATAGTATGATGAAGTATTTTTGGACACAGCTCAGGATCATTTTTTACACCAGTATAGCGTTCGCTGTGACCAGCATATACTATATCACCTGCATCGTCTACTATGCTTACAGCGGCGTCGTGAAAGCCTGCACTTATTCCAAGATAACTCATTTATAGATAAATGGATCTCTTTTGCGTAGCTCTTTTAATTTTTTTCTGTAGCGTATTTCAAGTTTGATTTTGTTAATTAGATTTTTTATCCATTTCATAATTTTTCTACCTGCTGTTGCATGTAATTATCATCGCTCCAATGGTAAGGATATTCTATATAGCTCTTACTGGTGCTGATACTGTACACATCTAGATAATTTGTCAAACTATTCCAGATGTCATTGTGATTTTCACTGCCAAATGTAATACCAAGATCCACTTGACCTACCTGAGGGTGTCCTAGCGTAAGGCCAGGGTCTTCTGGATCAAACCCATTAGCAACTAGCCAAGTGCGGAACTGATCAATTTTTTCATCAAAAAATTGGTAACCTTTGGTTTCCTGCGCCCACTCGATATCAAAGTCACCAGCGGCTTCAGTTTGGCTTGCCATATTTGTTGTAGTAAGTTCATCTATTCTGCTGTCAGCACCTTCGTCGTTGAACACTTCCCAGTGATGTTTGCCTACTGCTTTGTTTACACCCAAGCACACACCTCCCATTGGTTTGCTGAGTCTTTCTATACCAAAGCTATCCAAGTCACTTTCATCTAATTTAAAACGTGGCGCATTTAGCCAGCACATGAGTTGACTGGGTCTGCGCCAGTCAGGAGCTTGAATACTTTTGCGTTTGCTTAATATCCAACACTCAGCCTCATGACACAGCAGGTTGAGTTGACGTATATGCCAACGTGTTTCGGCATCGGCTGCCAAATAATGAGGACTCATGTTGCCGCTACTGCCCTGCAAGTCTTCAAAGTATCTGTGTAGCCAATTAAACTTGTCGTGATTAACAGTAAGCCCCGGCAAGCCACTGCCCACTTCTCCGTCATGCATAGTGTTTTCAGGTGTGAACAAATCATCTATTTTATAATCTAGATCACTGTTATTAATTGCTTGTATGCTGGCGTTGATTTGTTTGCACATGAATTCAAGATCACGATCACTGTTGTGAAAACCAACAAAGCAGTAATTCTTTTCTAAATGGTATTCGGCTTGCAGTAGATTGTCCAATGCAGACAACCATTTTCTTGCAAGACTGGTATCAAAGACATTCATAAAAACAGGAAACACATCGCCTGTGCGATGGTTCCGTAGATTCATGGTTATCCTGTCAATGTATTGATTGCCACCACTCATATATTTCCTTGTCTTTTTGCAATATCTGTGCTAGTGTAAATGTATCTTTGCGTATGTGTTCTAATTGCAGTATGCGAGCTTTGCCCTTGCTCATACCTGCCCAGTAGTCATCTGGCCATTGTTCTTGCATCGTGGGTCTCTGTTTTAATTGTTGTAGAACATCACGCAGTGCTGGCGATTTTACACTAGGAACGATTTCATCTACTTTACGATCCAGTATTTCTCTTGGCAGTGCAAGAGGACTTAGTATAACGTCAGGTGTGAATGTGAATACCACTTTTGCAAGTATATCAACACCCAATTTGCTTGCTAGTTCTTGTATGCGTTCTACTTCAAACATTCCGGGAAGCGTGAGCGTAAAATCAATACGCCACTGTCTACTATAACGCATGATTTCCATGCCACGCATGAAGTTTGTATACCACTCACCGTAATCCAATCCGGTGCGGATGTATTCTCCTATGCGTCCTGTTCCGTCAAGGCTTGCGCAGATTTGATAGTCACGTATTTGTGTAAGAATGTCCTTATAAAGATTGATGCCACGATACTCAACCCTGCTGAGATTGGTATTATAACGAGCATATAAATTAGGTCCATCACCAAGTTCTATTATCCTATTCATGTAACGCCAGTGCTGTTCATACATCAGTGGCTCTCCGCCTACCCAATATATTTCTTCAACCCTGTGCTGTTCAACAGCCTGTGCAAACTCTTGTTCAACTGTGCTTTGCTGAAATGCTATTATGTCTGATTTTATTTCAGGACGCATCCAATTGTTCTTTGGATTGTCCCAGTTGATCATGTTGTGCTGTCTCTGTTCGCTCTCCCACGCACTACTTAGCATATCACCGCAGGTTCTGCATTTGAAGTTGCATAAGTTGCTAAAGCGATAGTCCCAACTGATAGGTTGCATTGAGGTACTACCGTCAGGTTCAGTGGTTTCCCACACACGATCATAATGATGTTTAAACAAATGCCAAAAGTAATCGCGATATACGTCGGTGTTGAGCAGTTTCTTATCACACACCTCGCACTCAGGAGGCAATTCACCTGCCATCATCTGTCTGCGTATTCTGCGCACATGATCACCGTTCCACCATTCATCCAGTGTTAGAGGTTGATATGTGCCTGTTCCACTTTCGGTGTCTATGTATTGTTCAAAGTTTTGTGCGGGTTCACGACTGGCGCAACACAGTCTGCGTTCTGTTTGTGGACTTAGATATGTGTGCGTCCACGGTGCCATACACAAGTTGTCAGGTTTATCTGGTGACGCCATTATACTCTATTGCAGTTGCTAGTTCACTGTGATGATTGCGCAAATCTGTGCCTCTACGCCAGTCTAGGTCTTCAACTTTCATTCGCAGGATGTTACCATCTAATTCAACACCGCCATTGATAAAATCAACAATACGATCAAATTCCGCTTTATGCGATTCACTTACATTACTGGCTTGCAAGCGTTGTACTGCTGTGTTTTTTGCCTGCTCAGGCATGGTACTAACACTGAGATAGTATGCTTCGTGTAGCATGTTCCAGTATACAAAATCAAAGTCTTGTGTATCAATCCAGTTAGCAAGATCTTCTAAATACATAACATTAAAAACATTAACTGTGCTGCACACTTGAAGCTGTATGTTATTGTATTTTTTCTTTAATTCAAAAAACTTGCTTATGTTTTCTTGAACCTCGCTCCACTTTGCATTGGTGCGTTGATATTCAAATCTATCATGTAAATCATCTATGCTGAAAGCAATTTCAACAGTTTTAAAGTGCTTCCATGTATCAGCGGCATGCTCGGGATACTGTGTTCCATTTGTATTATAATGTATTTCTACTCGATCTGCAATGCCTAAATCAACAATTGTGTCCAGTAACTCAAAATGTTCTTTGATCATAAAAGGCTCGCCGCCTGTGAATTCAATATAACTAATTTCATCAATTAACGTGTTGATGTCATTCCAAAAATTACTGTTCTCTCTTGGCCATGCGCCGTCTTTGAGCATGTCGTGATGTATACTATTTTTACCATCAAATTTAATTTCTTCAGCGGCAAACTGACTGCTGCTCCAACTTCCGCAAATGCGGCATTTAAGGTTACAGATGTTTCCAAGTTTCAAGTCTAAGAACTTTAAATGCTTTGCATCCTCTGTCCATGTGCTGTCTGTGACTATGTGTTTCAGTCTATTAAGTGTGTGCATGCGTTTGCTTGTACGCCCAGCACGTTCTTCATTCCAGCACTTGCGACATGTTTGTGGTTGTTCACCTGCAAGAAACGCACTGCGTAGGTTTTGCATATAATCACTTTTTTGCACTGTAGCAAGATCAGTTGTGATAAGTTTGAATTTGTTACCCAGCTCATCTTTGATTTCTTCTTCAGCAAGACAGCAAGGACGCACTGTACCAATTGGACTGGTTTCTAAACTTATCCAAGGAAGTACGCAAAATTTATCATGGGGTATTTTCATAGAGTGGTTCCAATTCAGGTAGATAGTCTCCGATGTATTCGCCTCGAATATTATCCAATTTTTGTGTTTTTACTAAAAAGTCCAACTGCATGTGACTGTTGTCATGAGCCCACAAAAAGTTAAGCGCACTTTCAAATCCTTGTGTTGCACGGTTTAGTTTATCAAATGGTCTTAGCCAATCTAGATGATTTACTATTTTTGTTTCAATTTCTCTTTTCATTTCTTCGTTGGCAATGTCAATACGATAATGATCAGGGTTTTGTAAGATGTTTACATTTAAATCCTGTGGGCGAATAAAGCCTTTGTCTACCCAGTCGCGATGGAAGTCAGGCAAGTGTAAAGCGTTGAGAATACTCAAAGTTGGAGAAATATAAAAATCAACGTCAGGACAGATTTCCATCATCTTACGACGATTTTCTTCTACCACATTCCATTTAGTGCCTTTGCGTATATATTCTGCACGTGGACCCATTGCATCCAAACTAGCACCCACTGCTACACTATCAAACTTTTTCCAGTAATCGAATACCAAACGATCTTTGAGCTTGACATGTGTAAAGTTTGTGTTGTAGATTAACCGAACATCAAATCTACCTCGACGCTCTAGTTCTTCCAAAATGAGATAGTGTTCTTCCATCATCAATGGCTCGCCACCAGCAAAGTAAATTTGCTCCACGTAATCAAGATGTGGTTCCAATTGCTCCCACATATCAGTTTCCCAGCGCCCTGCATAATTCAACGCTGTGTTATTTTCTGCATATTTTGGTCCAGCAAGAGCAACTTGATCTTTGTACCAGTTACTGCTAAAAATATGTCCACAACTTCTACAACTCAAATTACATAAGTTACTAAAACGTATATCCCAATAGGTTAAATTGAAGTTGCCCAACGTGCCGTCAGGGTCAGTGTAGTTTATTTTTCCAACATGATGTCCGTGGTGTTTGTTTGCACTTAACCGGCCACTAAAAAATCCACTTTGTTCCTGCTCATAACAACGCACACAAGCGGAACTTGGCTGTTCGTTTAGCATGTTTACTCGCAACTGTTTCATCTCGTTGCCGTTCCATATTTCTTCCATGGTTTGCTGTTTCATATCACCCACTTGCCCATCAAATTCACTCATACAGCAAGGAAAGGCTTGTCCAGTAGGCCATGCATGTAAATGCACCCACGGATACATACAGAAAGTTTTGCTTTCGGTAAGCAACTTTGTCTCTTTGTTTGTTAAACTGCTTAGATCAATTTTTAATGGATCAAGGCTGCCATATCTATAGTTGTCTTTGGCACTGTAAGGAAATGTATCAATCTTTGTATTTTCTTCGTGATGTTCTGGATCAATGAAAATTTCAATTTCATTCTCATCATCGTCATTGAGTGCTTGTAAGTATTTTACGTTTTCCTGTAGATCATGATTTCTACAAAGGTAAATTGCAAAACAATTACTGATGTCATTGTCATACAAACTTACAACCAAATTTTTTGCAATCAAACCTAGGTTGTGTCCCTTAACATACACGTCACCACTTTTTTGAATAAACAGAATTCTTTCATTGTCAAGAAATGCAGGTTTATGTAATGCTTGGATTTGGTTGTTCAACCACTCCTGTGCATTTTCATAATCGTGTGTATGCCAGTCATCTAAATTAACCTCGCCAACAATTGTATATTGGTTGCTGTATTCTTTTATTTTATTATCAATGTTCATAGTGTGTTATACCATTCTGCAAGAGCAGGAAATTCTTCGACAAAGTTTTTTCCTCTACGTTCATCGTATTGAACGTGAAACTGTTTAAAATCATTGTGTAATTTTGGCATATCAAATGCATCACTGTGCGGTGTTTTTACTACATCAAGATAATCAATCAGTCTTTGCGTGTGAAAACGTTCATGAGGTTGCAGTTGTGGATGATCTGTGTAATAGTCAAGCCACTTTTGCAGTCTATCTTTAAACTGTGTGCGAATATCGTCTGGTAATACCAATGGGCTCATAAAACTTGGAAAACGTAAAATATTCAATGTAAAGTTTGGAAACTGTTCTCCGTGACGTTCTTTCCAATGCATCATTCTTGTTAAGAAATCAGGTAGTGTTTCCAAACACGTTGCGTTGATAGTACACATCACATGCAAGCCTCTTAATTGATTGCTTTGCATAAGATAGTCCATATTCTTTTGCCATTGTATATAGTTTAATCCGTCCCTTATGTATTCAGCAGGCCCCCAAGTAGCTTCATTACTGGTATATAAATCTAGTTCAATGCCTTGTGTGGCTTGCAGCAGTTGTTCAAGTTTATCCTGTTCAAATCCAAGATTACTGTTTATTGCAAGTCTGGTACGACTGCGTCCTGGATTGTTTTTAAACCAGTCAATCAGTTTCCAAGTATGGCCACTCATTAAAGGTTCGCCACCTGTAATACGCAATTCATCAAGAGTGTTGTGTAAGTCACTTTCCCACCAATCAAAAAAAGCATCAACATAAGGGTTGCTTTCTGTAATTTTAAATAATTGTGCTGAATCGTGTTTGTGTGTAAAGTGATTGCGTCCGTCACTGATTAGTTTGCTGTATGCCCCGTTATTTCGAATGTCTTTGACCCAAGTGGTACTGAAAGCCGGATTGCAATAACTGCAAGCAAACTGGCATGTTCTATCAAATGCTATTTCTAATGTTTTTAAATTTACGTCTTCGTCGACAGGCAGATTTTTTGCGGCAATTAAGTCTTCATCGCTGTAGATTTTGCTTTTGTAAACACGATCGCTTACAGCATCACGACCCATGTCCTCTATTTTCCAACAGTATTCGCAACCGTCTGGACGATGCCCTGCTTGCATCATAGCACGATCTGCTTTCTTCTGATTGGTATTGTGAAGCAGCCTAGGGTTAGCCCTGACCTTATCAGATTCCACTAAATGGGCCGGAGGGTGGTGGCAACTGGTAGTCATTCCACTGCCCAACCAAATGGTAGCATTGTACCACTTGGCTCCACAAAAGCTAGGACTGAGTGTGTCTAACACTCTTTTGCGATAGTCAATGTCTGTTTCTGGCATAGTGTAATTATGGTTTAGTAGCGGGTACTAAGATATTTGCACTCATTCCACCAGTCACTCATTTCAGGAAAGGTGCCTAAAAAATCAGTACCACGTCTACGATCATGTTCACTGAAAAATCTGTAAAAGTCTGCTTTTTGTTTTTGCAAGTAGTCCGTGTCAAGATCTTGTCCGTTGCGCATCCAAGCAATGTCTCGATCAAGTCTATGTATTTCATAGTCCTTGAATCCTTTGAAACGTGTTTGTTCTGATTCAGCTTGCGTGATCATCCAACTCCATAAACGATCAAGTTCAGTGCAGTAGCTTTCGGGCAACAATTGCATGCTTTGCCATGTAGGTTGTCTTAGCACAGGAGTATCAAACCAAACTCTTTGATAATCATTGCTGTAAAGATTTCGCAACCCATGAATACCAGTGAACAAATTTTTCAAACTGGTGACACTGAGATTATTCATTGTAACAATAAATGTAATACTGCTACGATAAGGCACAGTTTCTAAAAATTCATTTACCCTGTCCCACATGAGATTAAAGTCCAATCCATTGCGGATGTATTCAGCGCGATGCATCCAGGCGTCAACGCTGATGTACTGCATAAAATGTTCTACTCTGTCGCCTTCGGTCATGCGTTTTACGCTGTCCATATACCTATCAAACAGTTTTTGTTCAACACTAAAGTTGCTGGTTACATTGAGATGCAATTTTGGATTATCGTGCTCCATGACATAATCAAACACACGATATGTGTTTTTATCCATTAAAGGTTCGCCACCAGTCATGCGGAAATGTTCAAGTTCAGGATACAGCTCAGGCCACCATTTCCAAAAAGCATCCACATATGGATTATGTTCTCTTTGTGGAATAGGACGCCTATTACCTATAAAGTATTTTGGATCATTGTGCGGTGTGCTAGTTGGATATGCTCCGTGCTGTTCAACTTCAGCCATCCAACTACTGCTGAATTGCGGACTACAATAACTACACTTCAGATTACATGCACTGTTGAAGTTTACTTCAACATAACTTGGCAACACATCTTCATCGCCACTGCTGGTTGCTATAATATCAAAGTCTTTCATTGCCCAAGGCTCACCTGAACGATAATGCCTATCACTGAGCTTGCCGTTGTCTTCCATTGCCCAACAGTATGCGCACTCGTCTGGACGAACGCCTTCTAACATTAGTTTACGTTGCGTTTTTTTATGATCAGTATTGTGTAGCTTTGCAGGATTTGCATCCAGATCATCAACTGGTATGCGGTGCAAAGGTGGATGATAACAACTGTTATTCCAACCGTTGGTTAAGTGCAAACTTACTTGCTTCCATTTTGCCAAACAAAAACTTGGACTTACTGTGTTTAATTTTTGTTGTGCTATTTCAGCGTCGCCGAGAAACTTGCTCTTGAAATCCTCATCTACTTCATCACCTTTGTTCATAATTCTAGCCTTGTTGCTATTGCAGGTGTATATCTTATTCTTTTGTATTTTGTCATGCAGTGTTGTATCATTTGTCTAGCATAGGTGTAATTAGCATGCGATTTATCTAGCACGTCGTGATGTAAAAAATCACCGCCATTTGCATGGGTCCATTCTTCAAATCCTGGACGCCCCCAGGTGGACCAATTGTCTAATTGTGTAACACTGCCGTCAAATTTGTAGTGCTCCACTAACTGACAAAAATTTTCTAAATCACTTATATTGTTATTTTGTACAGTAAAAATAAGTTCAGTTGGTTTTTTAAGTGTTGACACAAAATCCAAGTTTCTAATCAGTGTGTCCCAATTTCCTCCAACACGCACTTGTGAGTATACTTTTGCGCTACCAGCATCGACACTGATTCTAAATTGATTTACTTGATCAAGTACTGGTTGGTTTTTTAATTGTTTTTCGATTAGTAAGCCATTTGTATGTAAAGTTAATCTGTGTTTGTCTAGCGGCCAATTTTTAAGCAAAGGTCTGCAAATCAAACTTGCAAGTGGATCTCCGTTGCCACTCATAATAACATCAAGTTCTTGCACAGTTTTGTGTAACCATTCAACGACTGTTTCAATTTGATGCAGTCTCTTGTTATATTGCTCACCATTGATATGCATTACTTTTTCTATTCTACAACTTGGACATTGTAAATTGCAACTATTATCGATGTTGATATACAAAGAAGGGTTTGCACAAACATCTTCATGTGACACGCCACAGAGCTCAGTTGAGCAATAGGTATACTTTTTATCAGCAATGTCTTTCTGCAAGTATTGAGCAATATCGCTTTCAAACACACTTTCAAAACTATCAAAATCATCTACCTGTCCTACCGGCACCGGAAGCCATCCATCGCAGTTACAAATAAAACAATTACCATTGCTGTCAATGGTTATGTTGTTTTTTACCACATGGCAAGTATTGCGATAGCTGTTGCCCGAAGGTCCTCTTTGTAATAGATTTAATTTGTATAGATATTGACCTTCTAGTTGTATTTCCATTACCAACCCTCAATAGTGCGAATTACATCAATTTCTCTTATCATTGGTCCTCGATTGTGCCAGTTGCTACGATAATGCTGTTTAAAAAATGCACTTTGCTCTGCTGTGTACAAATTCATTGGTAGTCCTAATTGTGTATTGAGTTCGTCAGCATGACGTTTGATGATGTCTTGGGGATTTTGGTCTTTTATGCGATTCCAAATATCTTCTAGTGTATCAAACCATTGCACTTGCTTGTGATTCCAACTGCTCAACATGGTCCACTGTGTACCCATACGTGCTCCTGCAATAGCCCATTCACCATGTTCAACATCCATACCAACATTATGCCATATTGTTAGGTGATCAAGGTTACGACTATGAACTCGATGTTTGAAGTCTGCTACAGTGGGTTTGCGTCCTTGGTCAAGACACATTTTTACACCTTCACGAAAGCCTGCTCTCCAAGCATGTTTTTCGCTACCGTTGGGATAGGTTGTGCTATAACAATCATGCATGGGCCAATAAAGCGGATCAAAACAAAACTCTACGTCAGTTTCATCTTTGCCCGAGCTTGCTTCATGTGTCTGCATGTTCATTACAAATTGTTTAGTCCAGCTGCTCAATCCACCATTGCCGTACATCAAGCCATTAACATGATTTCTTGCTCGCCAACGAAACACAGCGTTGGTCCAAGTTTCGTCAGGTAAATCAAATACCAAATTAAAAAACTTTTCTTCAGGTAAATTATCACCGTCGATTAAAATAAAACGTTCTGTATCGCTAGCTTCTGCGGCTGCCTTGTGTGCAGCATCACTGCCCTTAATACCATCCACACGTTTTGCCCATGGAACCATGTTCTGTACTTTAATCCAGAATTCTTCTTTTTGTGGTTCGTCATAGGAAAGGTAGATGCAGTCAAGATCAGCTACGTCTATTTGTGTCATAGGACTCCTAGTAAGTTGTGTTTATTGCAGGAATAAATCCTTCTCCACTACTTATTAAGCATCCAGGCCCCGATGGCATAAAAGCAATCATGCTCCAGGTAAGTGCATCAGGATTCACATAAAGTGTAAAAGGAACTTGTACCCATTCTCCTGTTTTGGCATACTGTACTGCTGCTTGTCCTTCTGCAAATGCTACCTCACTGTACTTGTCCTTGACTATGTTTGTCATGTCTGTGCTAGGATTTGTACACTGTGTGGTAATAGGAAGGAGCATTGCCCCATTGGGGATTTCTATTTCTTCTGCGTGTGTTGCACTGGCTGTTATTATTATTAGGAGCGCAACTAGTTTTTTTAACATTGGACTTCTCCGTGTAAAAGTATTTACTCAATGTAATGTGTTTTAAGACTCCAACTTAATGTAGAATTTTTGTCTACAATCATTACATTGTCAGGATGACACGGTGTTCCTTTATCAGTTTGTTTTAATAATTTGTATTTTACAGTTTCAGGATATTTGATCTTGCCATCTACTACTTTAAAGTCCATCGTACCAGTAGCGTATCTTTCCTTATCAACAACTATAAAAGCACCTTCGGGCTTTTCTGTTGTAAAAAATAAAGGTTTGCCAGTATCTTTATTATAGTATAATCGATATTCGTGGTTTACAATTGGTTGACTCATGTCCACCGACTCGAGTGCTTCCCAAAAGTTAGTCATAGCATGCTCCAAATTCAGGCGCAATATCTTTTATATGATAGTGCAAAAGCCCGTTTTGAGTATGCCCATTGATCCTTACTTGGCCGCTGATTATTTCCCATACCAATTGCTTGTTCCATTCTTCAACTGTAAGATAATTTATCTTGGGTTTCATATGCACAATCTGTGGCCCACCGGGTCCAGTGAATATTTCTTCTCCACACATTCCTGCAATTACTGCATATGCTAGGTCTGTGTTTAAAGGCTCATTTTTAGCAAACAACAAACTATTTTGCACACTACTCCAATTGTTAAAAAGATTACTGAGATTTAAGTAAAACTGTCTTGCCAACGGACTTTGCCGCCAATATGTGCAAGCATTGTAAACATCGGGCAACTGGTTATCATCAATAATTCGACGATAGTGTCTACTCGGAGCCCAGCGATCGTGATAGGTCCTACACCCTGTGCTTATCCATACATCATAGTTTCTAAAGTAGGGCCACCAGTGTTCAAACGAACTGGTAAGAATCATGTCAGCTTCTAGTTTAACAGTTTCATGGAACGGAGTAAGGGTAAACGCATGCAAGTCATTTTTATATCCACCTAAATCTTCCGTAACTTTTACATAATCAAACAATTCGTCTTCTACATCATTGCCTGTGATCAAACAAATTTTTACATCACTGTGATAGGTCCTTATGCTTTTTGCAAGTGTGCGAGCACATTCAACATAGTCAACATCCTCAGTATTGAAAGCAATAATAACATAGCCTTGATGATCAGTGTAGTTCACAAAGTTTCTCCAGATTACGTTTTCCCATAACATGAAGGTCAACATCTTTGACAGCAATCCGTCTAGGTGTTTGATTGGCTAGATATTCAATTTGCCAAATTGGTTGCTGCCAGTTGACAGTACATGTATCAGGGACATGCAATAGAGGCCACGGAATACTGGCTGTAGGTCGTTCTCCTCCATTGCACAGTAATAGTGCTAAACTTAAGGCATAGTCGTTACGGAAAAAATATCGGTCAAAATTGAACAGGTCTGCGTAGTGAGTATAGTTTTGTTCAATCATGTGCCAAGCATCAAAAACATCTTGTGTAAATCTACTACGATCAAATACACAAACTGTTGCCCACCACATTTCAGTTTTTAATGCACCAAATTTTTCTATACGCGGTGCATCTTCATTGATATACATTCTAGTGTTATGAGCAAGAAAACTTTCACTGCTATCCAAACAAGATTTCAAACAATCACTGGCAATCCAAAAGTCAGCATCTAAAAGAATTGTACGTTCATATGGGCTATCAACAAGTGCATTACAACGACCACCATTGCGCCATTGCACCTTGGCATCACAGTCTGCCCAATTACGAGTAGACTTCACTGTATCACTGCCAGTTTTTATTACACTTGGAATGCCAAGATAGTATTCGACTCTCCTTGCACATTCTTTTGCTAGTGCGGAGTATTTTATATCGCCGTCAGTGGCATATATTACTGCACCTGCATTCATCTTTGTTTACGCAGTTCTTCGTGTTCTACATGCCAGGCATTCATTTGTTCTTGCCAGCGTTCTAGTGCTTGAGTTTTGAGTTCTTCGGCGTCCACCTTTACAGGATTGTCATGTATATCAGCCATTACCGGATTGAAATGTCCATGCGCAAGGCACAAATTACACTGCGTGATTAGTTCAGGACCTGCATGCCACATGCCTCCACTGAGAGCAAATTGCATCTTTGCACGATATTTTTCTCGTAGTACCCGTTTTGCTTGATTGTGATCAAAACGTGCTCGTATGCGTTGTGAAAGTTTATCTGTATCCATAGTACCTACTAGTATACATGATAATTAGTCAAAAATAAAGGCCCCGGAGGACCTTTTTGAATGTTTTTGTTATATTATATTTTAACTACTTAATACCCAACTAGCCGCACTCATTGTTGGCGTGCCCCAGGTGTTAGAGATATATGTTGTGCTTGGAGGACGAATAATCGCTGTCATTGTTAGTGTTCCGTCAACTACATCAAGTGCATCACCAGATCCGGATCCGTCTGGAGCGATAGTATCAGCAGCATCATCAATCAAACTGGTCTTGATAGTCCAGGTATTAGGTGTGCTGGCTTGATTTTGTTTTAGAGAAATATTGATATAATTTGCTGTGTAAGGTGCGCTGTCAGCATACTGTTGAAACAACTGTGTATAGGTGGTTGAAATACCACTTAAAAATCCGCCACTACCAAAAATAGTGTGGGTACCACTACCACCAATCTTGGTTGTGCCAACAAGAGTTTCGCCGTTCACAACGTGACTGTTACTAAAGCCACAGATTACAATGGTACCAGTTTTAGTGAGTAGATCTGCCCATTCTAAGCTTTTTGCGTCACTGCCACCAGTGAGACTGTAGCTTAATCTAATCTGGCCGCCTGAATTAAAAAAGTATCTAGCAGAATCAAAGTCAGCGAATGTAAATGTTTGTTCAGCTACTGCACTCACATCCCAAGTGCTGGTTGTTTGGGTTGTTCCGTTTGTTGTAAGGTCAGTGCCGTTTCCCGCGGCATTCAGTCTGTTGTTGTAAATTGAAGTGATATTACTGCTTAATGCCGCATAAGCCGAAATTGTATCGCCGGTGCTTGGATTTGAAATTGCAGTAATTGAGGTGCCTTGGTGGTTAGCAATACTGGTCATTCTTGTTAACAGTGTTGCCCACTGTGTAGCAGTAATAGTGTTACCTGCGCTTACTGGGCTGACTGTGCTTGTTTGTCCATAATTGTAGTTATAGTATGCACCATCTCCAGTAGATCCCCATATAGTATTGATGTTTGCAACTGTATCGTCGCCAGTACCTGCGGCATTGCCTGTTGCAAAAATATTGTAATCATCATCAATAATGGTTGAGCCGGTAGAATAAGTCATTTTTGTTCCTTTCTAATATTTAGCTGATGCTTACAATCGCTTCAACTGTGCCTTCGCCAGCTTCTGTCTTGTTTTCCAATGCACGACCAATAACATTAAATGCTGTTACTTCTTCAGGTAATGCACTTCTGGCACGGCCTTCTCCGGCACATACTAAACGGTCACCTTTTGAAACTGTGCCAGTTACTAATACTGGTACTCTTCCTGCCATTGCAATTGCTGGGTGCGTATCGTCTTCGCCAGCGCCACCATTCATTGTAAATGCTGGTCGAGTTGAAACAACACCAAATACATCATCACTAGCGTCTTCGATACACATAGTAACTTCAGCGTCGCCACCAAGTTGTACAACGGTGCCAGGAGCATATTCTGCATCTGACTCAAATCGTTCTGCTAAATCGGCGTAAAGTGCTGTGGTGGCTGTTGCAAATACTGTGTTAAAGTAACCACTGGTTGTACCAATGTTACCTACACCGTTAGCATTGTTGTTTGTAATACTACCAACTGCAAGATTGTTTGTACCTACTGTTACATTGCCAGCAAATGTTGCGCTTGTGGTTGCGCCATCAAGTGTTAACACTGTTGTGTTCACTGCACCACCATCATTGACACGGAAAATAATGTCACCGTCGGTGGTAATATTGCTGATGTAGAAATCATCGCCTGTTACTGCTAAACGTCCGTCACTGCCTGCGCCAACAAGTAAACCACTGTCATTGAGAATACTTAATGTACCAGTTGTGCTGTCGTTTTGATCTGAGCGCAAAAACTGTGTGCTGTTTAAACTGTCTAGCAATTCAGCGTTACTAGCAGTGCCTTGGAACTGTGCTCCACTTACTGCTGTGCTCATGTTCAAGCCTGGCTTGATAGTGGCAAATCCACTGATAGCCGCGGCAGGAGTAAATTCTGCATCCTTACTCCAAATACCAACACGAGTATTGTTTACATAAATCTGTACAATCACGTGATCTGTTGCAACGTTATCAGTTACTGTGTCAATAATTGCACCTGAAGTACCTTCACCAGCTGTAAATGCTGGACCAATTGTTACAAAGGCAGTGCCGTCATAAACTTTTAACTGTTCGTTGGTTGTGTCCCACCACAAGTCACCAGTGATGTTGCTAGACGGAGTAGAAGCACTAGAACGAGCACCCGAAATTGACTTGAAAAGTGTGCCATCATAAACTTTTAGTAAGCTATTGGTCTTATCGTACCAAAGCTGTCCAGTTAATGGACTCACTGGTGCAGTTGTGTTAGCACCACTTTCTAATAGACGAATGATATCTTCGTTTAAAAACTCACCGTATCCAGCATAGTTTTTTCCTACAAGCGTCATACTTGACGATGTATTGATAGTACCATCCGCTATTACCGCAAAGACTGTACCATCTGTTAAGTTAATGGTATAAGACATTTTTCTACTCCGTGTCCTTGTATTTAATCAAATTTAATATACCTGTATTTATGTACTGCTCAGATTAGTAAGTGTCTGAATGCGTACTGTATAATCCACTTGGATTTGTCTGTTCAATGATTTTTGAACAGGATGGAAAATAACATGTGTAATCAATCTTAGATCACTTGCACTTCCGTTCCAAGTCTTCAATCCTAATTCATCAAAAACGTAATCGCCATTTAGATCTGTTGAATTATCGAATGCTTGTTGCCCTGCTGGCTCACCGTAATCCAATAAACAACTTACCAAAATGTCGCTGTATGCATTGCCACTGGTATGACTGATAGTCATTTTGTTTCTATCAGGGTCAGTGTTTGCTGCGCTGTTGTCGTCAACAACTTTACTATACGTTTGATTATATAAATCAGCATTTTGCCCAGTAGTATTTGGTGGCAAATAGGTAATCACGCCTGTTGGATCTACACTACTTCCGCCATTTCCAAAAGCCATGCTATAAATTTGTCCAACAGTTTTATTTGCAATACTGTTTGCAAGTGCTAGACTCATGTTTTCATAATGAATGGCATTACGTTTGTCTACAAAAGTTTCTTGTGTATTAGGATCGAATATTTTAATATGACCACTAATTGCGATACCACTGGTTTCATCAGGTCTCTTCACTACTTTTGTTTTCTCTTGTGTTGCTTTCGCTTTTTTGTTCTGTAAATCCATGTTTGTATTTACCTATTAATTATCACCCCGTAAGAACTGTGCTGCCAACGTTTCTTGTTCCTGTAGCGGTACACCATCACTTGGAGTACCAGTACCTTGTGCGTACATTACTGTGGCTTTTACAGTGTATACTAATACATCAACACCATCACCTGGCGCAGTATCAAGATTAACTTCTACAGGATCAATTTGACTTACCACGTATTCGCTATCCTGCAGGTCTACACCTCCTACTCTGACACGAATTACTTCTTCAATCTGTGTGCTGTCAAGTCCTTCATTTAAAGTTACATTTGTGCAAACGAATCTTGTGTTAGTGCCATTGCCAGTAAACTCATCTTTATAAGTGGTTTTTTGATATCTTGGTTGCAATTGATTGTCTAGACTTGCGTCTTGTACAAATTCACCTTGCTGATGAGCTATTACTGGTGTACCAGCAACACCTCTGCGTAGTCCAGATACTGTGTTTGCTGTGGTATCTATATTGCGGAACAGTATGCGCTCTGCACCAACCATTATTACACCAAACACTCCATTGTCAAGACTTGGATTTGAAATGCCGCTAGCGTCAAATAGGTAAATTGTGTCATCGGTGGTTGACAATGACTGTGCCAAGGTTGTTGTTGTAGTTGGCAAGGCACGGTAAATCTTTTGATTACCTAACATGTCTTGGAAAATGGTAAAGTTAAGTGAATTAGGACTTGGATCTTGTGTCATTGAAGTTATTACTACAATATCACTGGCACTAATTAATCCGCCGCCAATTTCTACTTCAGTTCCATTTACTATAAAGTCGTCACCAAAAATCAATGGAGCTCCATTCAAACTTACAAATAGTCTTTCGCCATTTGTTATAGTACGTCCGGTGTCAAATCTATTTGATTCAGATATTGTACCAGTACCGAAATCAAAACTCCACTGAGTGCCGTTTACAGTAGCGAAATCAAAACTTCCAGGATCGCCATTCAGTGTGTCGTCACGATCTAATGGGTCAAATGGATCATTAACTTGCTCACCAGCTTGTGTTGGCCCTTGCCATACCTGCGTTAGTAACTCTTGTTGTCTAGTATCATTGAATGTTACCACACGAATATTTGCATTAGTTGAAGGGTCAACTTTAATTGTTAAGTCTTGTCCGTTGAGACTGTATTCAGCTGATGTAGTAACACTTATTAAAATGTTGGCACCGTTAGCAGGTTGCTCATTGAATTCAATGTACCTATCACTGCTTCCGTCCCATGTACTAATAATAAAATCTGCAAACACAAATTTCTTGACACCATCAACATAAACAATTACTTCGTTATCACTGATTGTTCCTTGGTTAGTGCCGCCAGTGTTTGGCAGATAATATGGTCCAAGACTGCTTCCGTCACTGGTATATTCAATGCCTTCAAATGGTCGTAGTCTAAGACCGTCTACTTCGACAATCATGTTTACGTCGTTAGTACCAATAAGCTCATTTTCTAATGTAAATGTTTTTGTAGACCCATCAAACACAAAATACTCGCTGATTGGATAGCTGTAGTTGTAAGTTGTTGGTGTTTCTTCGCCAAATGCAATCACAGTGATAAAATCTGTTGATGCAAATGGTGTGTTAAACAGTAGCAGTGTGTTACTAAAATTCAATAATCTATCAATTGTAAATTGATCTGGAGTAAGTTCTACTAATGTGTCAGCAGTTTCGCCTGTAAATACTCTTAGTGTGCCTCTATCACTGACTTCAATGTTTTCGCCATTGTTTGCAATGCCATATACTGTGGTACTGCCATCACTTGTAAATGTTTGTGACAACACGGTGCCAGCTAGACTGGTGTATTCTACTTTAACCAAATAGTTTTCAGGTGCTGGAGCGTCAAGATCCACTTGAATATTGTCAGCAATTGTAAATGCTGTAAACTGTTCACTGTTAACGATCAATACCAACTGATCAACCAATGAATAGTCTAGGTCTAGGAACAGTTCATCGTCAATGATGGCGGATCCTTGATAGCTTTCTTTAAGTAATTGATTGCCGCCGCCAATACCAAACACAACAACGCTTAATGCATCGCCAGTAAGAGCACCGTTATTCACAGTTACTGATTTGCCAAACCAATTAATACTGTACTGGCTTGGATCAAGAACGTATCCTTGGGTTTGGTTGATAACTTGCAAGGCTACTGGGTTAGGCATAAGTGCGCTAAAGAATATGGTTTTATTGTTTTCAAACCAGAATATGCTGGTGCGCTTAATTTCAAATCCATGTCCGTTTGCCTCCCAGTCTGCCCCTGGTGTGGTTCTAACTGTGAGATTTAAACTGTCAAACATGCTGCCTGGCACAAGTTCTTGTGGAGCGTGTGAACTATATGTGTCAATAAATTCTCCACCTTCAACATTTATATCTGTAGATCTTGTGCCAAGATAGGTATCAGTGAAACTGCTTTGGTAAATGGTATCAATTATTTCTTCGCTGTATGTTGGTAGACCTTCAGGACCATAATCAATGTTATCATATGGAACAGTATCAAACGCTGCAACATCATAGCCTGAGTTTTGATCAAACCCAGGTCCGTCTACTTGCACACCTGGATAATCGATGCCAGTAATTAACAATGCAAGTTCTTTGCCTGGATCTTGAATATCTGGAGTGTAATAACCCATGGTACGATCAATACCACTAAGTGTGCTAGCATCAACTTCAGTATAATCATCAACATCAAACTCACTACCACTAAACAACGATGTGCTATCAGCAACTTGATTTACAGAATAAACCTTGTTGTTGTAACGTACCAATGAACCTTCTTCGTAGTAGGTGTTCTTGGTCCATATTTGTATTGCTGTTGTGTATTCATATCTATCAAATTTGATGGTTGGTTTAATGTGTCTGACTGTTTCATTTTTCAATCTTGCAACAACAATACCGCCAGTACCGTTACCACCTGTAACAGTTACAACTGGACTTGTTGTATATCCTTCACCAGCATCAATAATATCTACTCTTACTATTTGCCCTGCACTGTTTACAACTGCTTCAAGCACTGCTTGTCTTGTTGCAGTACCAGTTACAGTAAGGACTGGTGCCACTGTGTATCCTTCTCCGGCATTCACAATGTCAACACTGCCGACAGTGTACTTGTAATTGTTAAACCACTGGCTGTAAGGCCATGTCTGCCAGATCTCAAGATCTGTATTTGCAAACGTCAACTGTGGACTTACAAACTTGTTAAGTTGATCATCATAGTACGCTGGCAAATCAAAGTCGGTGATATCACCCTTGAAATAATCTACACCATCATAGCGTAGAGCAAATTCTTTAATTTTTACATGATAAGGTTTTACTTCTCGAATGTAATCAATAACAAAGTCTTGGTTATCAGCTCTGTATACATTGTATGGAAGAAGGTCACGAATCTTGTGACTTACATTAATTAGACTGGTTTTTGTTAACCACTCAGGTGCAATCTGCTCAGACATGATGTATTCAAACATGAGAATAAGCAAGTTATTTCGGTATATGGCCAAGTCATTAATGAAAATTTCTTCGTTAAGACTCTTAAGAATTTGTCTAGTTTCTGTAATTGGATTTTGATCAAATCTTTGACTATCAAATGCTTGCAAGTCAAAACCAAATCCGCTTGAACCGTAATTATAAACACTTACGTCGATAGCAACAGTTCCATCCTCAAGCACTTTACGCACATAGGAACCGTCTACCAACTGGTAAATTTCAAACTTGTCTGCACTGTTGCTCAATACCTTAACACTGTCACCTGGATCGATACCTGTTAGTAGTTCAATGTCGCTGTATTTTTCAACTTCTGCTACTGGTCTGACACTGGTATCATATCCTGTTGCAACCCAGTTGACATAACTCCAAAATTGTGTAGTATCATAGTTTTGTACTCTGGTTAATAGTAAAGAGTAGTCACTTTGCACTGTGTAGATTGTCCACAAGCCTTCGTTATTCTCGTCTGTAAGCACCAAATATTTGTATCCAACGCCATCGACTTCTGGATCTTGATATAGCAATTCACTGTAATTGTTTAGACTCTTGTTCCATTCACCGCTGGCACTGCTTGGGGTAGCTTCTTGGCTCAGCAATAATGGGTACGAGCGTATTTCAGTTATTGGAAATAGTGCAAGATAGCTGTTTGCTCTAACAATATAGTTTTGTAGAGCTTCAAATCTATCAACTACCACACTTTGTCTTGGTCTGAATCCTGTGCCATATCTTTCAGCTGGGCTTAGTCTAGGATCTGGTACAATATTTCCAACACTGTTAGCACCGCATAGGCTGTCAACAAATTTTGTAAACAGTGTGGCATCTAAGAAACTATCAGCAGTTTCACTTTGTATTAGGTCATACTCAACATGCACATTATCGTCATTCTTGACTCGGTCAAAGTCTACATGCAAAATTGTATCTTTTGCACTGAATAAGTTGTCGCAGTTGTTAAGTGCTATAGTATTTTGACTTAAAGCGGTCAGATAAGGTATACCACTGCTTAAAGGATTCTCGATATACTGTTTGATTGCATTTGTGCTTAGAGTTTTATCTGCTGATTTAACCACACTATTCAATCCTGTGACCCAGTAGTAATATTTGGTTATAAAGTTTCCAGTACTGGTTAGTTCGCTTCCTACAACATAGCTTGTAGTACTATATACTGTACCTGGACCGGCATATTGTGCTGGTGGCACTGTGCTTTCAGTCCACTGATAAACATCAATACTGCTTCCTGGGAATACCTGTCCCCAACGTTTTGCTCTATACTCAATGGTGTCTTGTCTATAATCAATAAATCTTACGTTACTAACGTTCCACCATATCTCTCCAACATGGGAATCATTCCACGTGGTTCCAACGTTGTTGTAGCCGCCATTGTTGTAGCTTGCTGGATCAAAACTGGTAATGTAATCAATATTTTGTCTTGCACTGCCTAGTATTTTTCCTTGTAAAGGATCTATTGTGTCCAGATATAATTGTGTTTCACTAGTGACTCTGTCATATGTGAACACGCTGTTAATTTGCGAAACATCAACTGCTTGTATTTCAGAATATTTTTTATACCATGTGCTGGTGGTTGGGCTCGAAAATTCCGCAACACGTCCAAAGTTTCCGCTACTGTCTCCAAGATCACTGCCCGGAGAACCAATCAATAATCTGTTGTTTAGCAAACTTACACTGCTACCAAATTGATCAAAACTTACTAAACTATCATCGTAAATCTGACTGCCAAATACAAACTTACCTGGATTTGTTACTGTGCTGTTTGCACTTTCAAGGAAATCGTAAGTATAAACTACACCACTGGTGTTGACAATATCTGTGAATGTGGTACTGGAACCATCAAGCACAGTGTCTCCACCATCAAGAGTCATTGGTTTTGCAGCGTTTCCTTTTGGACTTCCAACAACAAGGGTAGTGCTGGTTGTCTGATCAATTTGTAGTGCTGATCCAAATTCTGAATATCGTACTGGGTACGGACTTGTAATAGTTTGTACATAAGACAGTGGTTCAAATCCTAAACTGTTATATGCACTTCCAATACCTGGCAACACTTGAAGTTTAATAAATCTATCTGCAGGTTCGGCTGTAACAATACTCAATGTGATCAATTCATTTGCAACACTTGCAGTAACATTTGGTATATCAGCATCGTTAATGGCTTTGGTATACGCTTCTGGCCAGTTACTTAATTCCCAATAATCTGTGTCGGTTAAACTTGTGCCAGTTGGAACTGCCTGAATACTATGATAGATTATATTGCTACCATTGTTTACATACACATCATTTAGGTACGCTGTGCTTGAACTGTGTAGAGGTAGGTCAGGAACATAAACTTGATAGTTGTTTATTCTGATACTGTTGCCCGAATATAGTGTACTTGGATTGGTGCTTGTTATTGTGCCATACAATCTGTTTTGATTTGCAAAACGTTCAACTTGTCCGGCTTCAACTAATGTACCGCTGTGTTTTGGAGATCCAATGTACAAACTGCAATTAGTTGGACATTGACTCAATGAAGCTCCAAATCTAGCGCCTGTTGCCGAGTCATTGCTGTCTAACGTGCTCATAAGTTTAAAATTGTTGTTTTCAATTTCAATGATATCGCCAAGATTCAATGTCACTGAACTTAAAATAGTAACTGTTGATCCATTCACTGTGTATTGTCCATTGTTATTAAATGGACTAGGTGTAAGGAAAGTGTCATTTAACTTAACAGTGAGATTTCCATTTACACCAGACGCCACTGTGTATGTTCGTGTTGTGGTATTTTCGACCTGAAATCTTTCTACACTTCTGTCGTAAACATAAACTCTACCAGTGTTGTTACGGTAACCAGGATCTCCAATTGCTACTTGTCTGCCGTCAGTGGTTGTATCAACGGCATAACCAAACTCTGCGTTAAGTGTATTCGAGGTATTTGCTTCTGTGAAGTATGCATTGTAAACAGTTGGTTGTGCCTCTCTATAAACTTGAAAAGCTGGTTCAATTATATTTGCAATTCGCGAAATAAGAGTTGGATCAGTTAGTGTGCCAGCACCATATTGTGCAAAATGTAATGCATCAATTGCACTAATATCGCCATCGTACGTTACATCACTATATGCGTACCCAGTATCTGGATTAATATCTGTAAAGAATGCTGGTACTGAACCACCTGCGGCTGCTGTTAACACAGCGTCCGTGAAAGCAGTCCAGTCTACTGCATAAGCAGGTATTGTAATTGTATCTATTAATTTCCAATATGTGTCACTGTTGACGGTAACTGTTGAATTACTGACACCGTTACGCAAAAACTGTATCTCTTTTGCTGTGCTGTCATCTATATATATGTAATCATAGTTAGGTCTTTGTAGGACTCCATTTACTCTTACACTGAAACTGTAGATATCAGTGACTGTATACAAATCTTCAATCAAAAAGTCAATTTGCGGGGTTGAACCAACTGTCCAGCTTTTGTTTGTTTTACGACTGATTCTGATTTCGTCGCCAAGATTTGGTGCAGTAACAAATTGCACTTCAGGAGCATCATAAGTCCAGTCAACTCCTAATACTTGCAAAATGTTGTTTCTTGTTACAAGTATTTGATCAGCGCCGATGCCACCAGCAGCACTATCATCGTCTACAATTATAGTATCGCTGATATCATAATCTGTGGTAGTGCCGTTTCCAACAGCTTCAACGACTTGATTTTGCACGTCAACTCTGTTGTATGCTCTGACAACATTATTTCCTGGTCCGCCAATGTACATCCATCTATCATCTTGACTGATTGCAACACTTGACCCAAATTGTTCCCAAAGATAGATATAGATGCTCGCACCTGGATCAACTCTTGTGAAGAACTCAATAGTATCCGAGCCAACAAGTTGCCAATCAGTTCCTGCTGTCTTAACTTCATCGTCTACTAACACTGCAATTGCTGTTTCGTCGGTGGTTGTAAATGCACTGCTAAAGTCGTATAATTGGGTACTGTCTTGACTTCCTAATGTTTTGAAAAGGTTACGTGGTTCAGGTGTAAGTATCTGACTGCTTGAATATGCACCATTCGCACTATCTCGCTTGATTAACAAACTGTAGCCTTGTTTGCCTCCACTTTGTGGACTTCCTGCGACACTGAACTGTTGTCCACTGCTTGCCAATGATGAACCAAGGCTAACTGTATTTCTGGCACCAAGCACTTGTACTGTTGTATTCACATATTCGTTGTTGGAATTGGTGTTAAATGTGTAAACAGCTCCGCCTGCAACTGCAAGCTCAACTACACTGCCTGCTCCAGGTGCAACTGTAAAAACAACGTCTCTTGTACCAGCCGCGTCGTCAATACTGATAGTGTAATTGGTGTTCAATGTTTGGGTAACGCTGTTTAATCGCACAATTAATGTTGTGGTATCACTTACTGGCAAGCCAAGGAAACTAAACGTATCTGCTAAACCGTCTCCAACATAGAGTAAATTTTCTTCGTAACCTGGCGAGCTTATTAATGCACCCTGACGCAGTAAACCTTGACTCACTGCTGTGCCAAACTCTGCATTTTCAATTGCATCAGCTTCAATGTTTCCGTTTATCGTAAACGCCGAGTCACGTTTTTCGTAAGCACCCCAGGTACCGTCGCCAGCATTGTTGACCCAAGCTCTAGTCAATGGTGTTAGTGTGTTTACTGTTGGCAAACTTGCAATATCACTTGGTTGTGCTACTCTTACGCTGCTTAAAACAAATGCATTACCAACACCAGTTAAAGAGGTTTCGTCTCCACTTAGGCTTAGATTAATAGTGACTGCCTTAAGTCCTGTAATTGAGGTTGGTTTATAGGCTCCGTCGACTTCATCGTCAAAGCCTTTGATCATAAAGATACTGCTCAATCCTAGATTGTGATTGTTTCTAAATGTAAGAGTACAAGTGCCATTTAGGTTATCTTGTACTTGCTCTAAAACTGTTCCAAGATCGTTTGTACGGTAGACATCCCAGTTATAACTGTTGACTTTTGCAATCCAAATTGTTGTTCCAACTCTAACTGTTTCCACTTGATTGATTATATCAGTAAGATCATCAATGCTGAACACTTTGATATCAACATCATCCCAATTCACATAACCTGCGTTTGGCAAATCAGTGTCTGGTTTATCTGTTGTTAATGCAGGGAACACATTAACGTCTGTGATTTTGTAACTTTGTTTGTACAAAGCATCCAGTGTTAAACTTTGATTAGCAGTGCTGGTTTGCTGAGTGTTTATAAGCTGAATAGTTGTTGGGTTATCGGTAAGCAAACTTTCATCAGTTTGTATTTCAATAAAAGCTCGGCTTGCTGTAGCACCGTAACTGGCTTTAAGTAACGCCCAGTTTTCGATGATATTGTAATCAGCAACTTCCTTGTCTAAACGTGCTTGTGTGAAGATTTCAGCAGCGCCTACTGTGCCTTTGGTTTTTAAGAATTGCTTGTACAACTGAACTTGTGATACGTCGTCAAGGTTAAGACTTTGCATGTATTCACGTGGGCGGAATCCAATGAGTCCAGCACCTAGCAAGTCAGCATCTGTTTCAAGGTTGGCTATGTTTGTATCGTAGTAATTTGAAATAAGTCCAGCTTTGGTTGCTGCATTTGGTAACAAACCTTTGCTAATCAAATCATAATCACTCTTGATCCAATCATTGAAATCAAAAGAGCCAGTTGGACTTAATAACTTTCCTGCACTCCAGTATTCATCTTTGTAGAGTACAATTTCGCCTTTGCTGTACTGGCGATTTGGTTTCCATTCTTGAATATTGTCTTGGTTAAGAATGAATCCTTGTGCATCTAGTGTGCCGTTCCACTCATAGGTTACAGATCCATTCACTAAAAGTCGCAGTTGTCGCGCACCAGTGCTAGGATTATAAATCAAATCATTGAACAAACTGGTGTTATCAAAAACAATGATGTGTTCGTATGCAGTGGTTTTTGCACCAAGATAGTTGATAACATCATTGTTTGTTGTGCTTAACTTAAAGGTGTTTTCGATTCGACTTACTAAAAGTTTATCTTTGCCAATAGCTTTTCTGTCTTGACTAAAGATTGGTTCTGAACGTGTGCCTGAAACATCTTCAACAATTTGATTTGGTGTGTTGATCGTAATTTGGTTTGCGCCTGGATTAAGATTAATCAGGCTTCCGCTGCCCCAACCTTGATTGCTCCACAACACAGCTTCTTGTGCCATTTGCAACCAATCAAGTACCACTCCGTTCTCAATATTGTCAAATACCATGTTTGATCTTTCAAGATACACACCGTAGCTTACTAAAAAGTCTGCTAGTCCATTGAGTGTTGTAAATTCATAACCATACGGTATTCTTGTAATGTTGTCACTGTGATCTTTGTTTACCCGGATTGTGGTATTTCCAACAACCAATGTGTCATAGCTGCCATTAATAACACTGTTGTAAATTGTGAAATAAGGATTGTTTATGCTATAACCACTTACAATGTATCCACTATCAGTTCTTTGTACAATTACACTGCTATAGGCAATTTGATTAAGAGTTGGGTTTTTGTAAAGTTTTAACTGAAAACTTTCATCTGGAATAAGCAAACTGGTGTTTAAACTGTCAGGTGTGCTTTTTTCAGTAAAAATTTTCAAATACTTTTTATCACTGTACGCACCCATACGGTAAGCAAGTCTGACATCAAGATTGTCAAGTCTTGTCATTATTTCGTTTGCACTGTCTAATCCTGAAATCTTGTTGTAATCAACAATCCAGTTTAGGTAACTGTTTTTGCTGGTGCCTGTGCCATAAACCACTAGATTTTCTGGTTGTAGTCTAAATCTTTCATTGTATAACCATTGATCTAAACCAGTGTCATAGCGGTATAAATCAATGTCAGCATTGAGTGCAAAGTATTTTGCTGGTTGTGTTAGAGCAAGCAATTTTTGTAGAGCAAACTGATAGCTACTGCTACGTCTCCATGCTGTTTCTGTTGGGCCTCCATCGCCAAAGACCCAACTCTTTTGGAAACTTCCGCTATCAAATGTGCCAACCACGCTTTGTAACGGAGCAATTAAATTACCCAGGCTGTCTACTGGAATAATGCTTAATAAATCAGGACGAGCATACTGACTAAGTGTGCGTGGATTGGCAGGATCAGCAACATAGCCTTCTGATAAATCTTCCCACAATACAAGGTTTCCGCTGGTATACGGTGAACTACCGTAACGTAGATCCCAATAGTCAGGCTTCTCAGTGAAGCCTAGCATTTCCCATGGACGTAAATGTGGTACATCTGTATCATAGAGATAGTTGTAAATGCCTCTCCATGCGCCTAATAGCAAGGTATTGTCAAGTTTGTTTTGGCTTCTACTGTAGTTGTAGGTAAATTCATTGCTGGCAATATAATCTTGATCTCTAAAAGCAACACGGTTTTGACCTACCCAAGACAAGAAACTTTCGCTGAGTATGTTGTTGATTTCAGCAAGGCTGTAGTCGGTATCACGGAATTGTCCTGGCATAACGTCAGTTATTGGCAAAGGAGGATTGTAGCGATTTAAAACTTTAACGTTGTTGTAAACACGTCTTTCAAATTCTATTAGAAGATCGTCTCGGTCATCGCCATATGCAATTGTTTGAGATCCATCATGTCCAATGATAACGTCTTGCGGCGTAATGTAACTGTTGTCTGTAACTTTTTCTGGCTCCCACACTGGAGCTAGTCCTAGTTTGCTCGGAGTATTAGGAATATAATTTCCTAAAGTGCTTTCGTATTCACGAATGACCAGCTTGTCGCCAACACTTAATGTGGTGGCAACTGTAATTCTTGGTCCGTCTGTTGCTACAGTATAATCATGACCGTCGCCAATCAACAGCACATCATTCAAGTATACCAATATGCCTTGATAATTTGCTTTGGTAAAGTCGTATGATCTCAAAGTTGAAAACACTGTGCCTGATATAGCCGTGATTGTGTAACTTGTTTCGTCGTATGTCTCCCCACTGGGAATCATATCACTGTAATAGAAAGGCGAGTTGATGTTTTTGCCTACATTAATAAATTGTAAGATATCATCTAAAATTTTTGCTGTAGTGCCACTCCATGCTTTTGTGCTGTAGGTATTGATCAGCAATGCTTTAAAATTCTCGTAACTTCTTCTACTGTATTCGAGACTGTTAAAGAATTGATACTCAGGATCGTTTATAAAGTTTGCACACATAGTCAGAGGCGAGCTGTGTTGAATAATCTGATCGCCATATGGTACAACATCACCAAGATCTCGGATATTGTTTGCGCCGTGAATACTACCATCAAAATTTGACAGGTTTGAGCAAATGGTTGTATAATGGTTTCGTGCCGTACCAAGTGTAACACTGGTTACTTCGCTGTTAAGAGCATTGTTTTCAAGATTAAGTGGAACGCTGTAATAGCCAGCATCGCTCACTGACTTGCTGACCACACTTACCTCAACCAAACTTCCAACGGTTGGTGCAGTGGTAAATGTTATCACAGTAACATTACGAGTGGTATCTGTGCTGTAGGTATAATTTTCAGGTAGATAGAATTCACCGTCAACATAAACCTTAACAGGCACATCTACACTGCTGTCAACCAACACATCCAGCAGTAGATTGTTTCCAGTGTATTCAAAACTTAGTATTTGTCTGCTTTCTCTGTCAGTGTAGGACTTCTGCCAGCCTGTTTGTTTTTGGAATGTGGTTCTATCAGAGTAAGTTCTAGCAAAACCATTTTTAATGTCTAAGGTGGTGCTTACGTTGTTGCTTACATAGTTGAAAGAATCAATGTAAAAATAGTTTTCAAAAACAATATCGCCAATGTTGTTGACACTCAAATATTTGATTGGAAATCCAAGTTCAGAATCTGCAACACCACTGCCAATTCCGTAGCCAAACAATTTGCTACCAGTAAAACTGGTGCCCACATAATATGTACTATCGCTAAAGCTGTTACCGTTGCTATCAAAAACATCAAACAATGGTGCTTGATTAGTTGCAGTTTTGTCTTGTGCATCTACCCAACTGGTGCCATTATAGTAGTAACTTTTGCCCTGTCCAGTTAATCCTTTTGTAACTACCACTGTGCTATTAGAAGGAACACCTGCCGTGGTAATGTCTGCTGGAGTAAGATTAATTACTGGTTCACTGCTGTCATCAAACTTCACAAACTCAACAGTGTAGATTTTGTTTCTAACTTTGTCGTCGCGATCATCGGCAAATATAACTTTTGTTCCATCAACAAAAGGATACCCATCAACACTATAACCAATTGTTCCATTAATATCACTGAATGCATCAGTGGCATTGAAGTCAATTACATCAACTTTGCCCACACTGCTTGTACCAAAGTTGAACAATTTAAGTCCAGATAAAAATTCTAAAATTGGACGTTTTGCTCTACTGTCATTGTCAAGAACCACAGCATTATTGTTATAATCTGCGGTAGCATTGATTACATCAATGTGAAACCATCTGTTGCTTCTACTCCAGGCATTCTCATCTGGGCTAGCACGGTTAATAGTAATATAGTCTCTAACCAATGGTGCATTTAGTGTGTCATCAAAGTTACCTTCATCATATGGTGTACTGTCATATGGTGTACTCGAACTTTTGGTAAATGGTTCAGGTGTAATTAGATTATCTACTGCAATAAGTTCGATCAATTTGCCTACGCCTTCCACATAATACTCATTACCACTGTAACTAGATGGGATAGTAGGGCCGTCGAATCTTACTTTGAGTCCGTTTGTAAATGTGACACCATTAGGACTGGTGTAGGTGCTTCTGGTCAAAATATCATTGACATTAAGATCAGGAGAATCTTCACTGTCTAATAATTGAATAGTGCCAAACTTGCTTGGATCAGTACCGTCCACATAATACAATACATCAAGATTTGCAGTTATAAGCGGAACTTGTGCAAACCATTGTTGGTTTGTGCGATAAAAATAAGCGCCACCATATGTTTTACCGTAGTTAATAATTGCTTTTGTCTCAAGGGTAAAGGCACGTTCTTGTGTTAATTGTATTGTTGGATCACTGCCTGCCGTGTAGCTGATTCTCCACACACTGTATTTGGTATCTGGATTAGTGATAATAGAACTATCGGGTCTGACCCAACCTCCATCTTCGCCGCCAATTTGCGTTAAGAAGATAATTGTTCGATTTTCAATATCTGTTATGCCGTCTATACCTGTAGGGTATTCATTGAAGAAATCTTCTACAGTGACATTGTTAATTTGGTTGTACTTCAGATTGGTAGCAAAATCAACGTTGCCGGCACTAGCCATATCATTATAAAAATCTTGTGCTCTTTTATCAGGCACATTGAATTGTATAAGTCCAACGTCGTCGCCATTGTTGGTTACTCCTAGTACATCTCTTGTGCTTTGATTACTAAAGCTAAATGTTCCATCTCCGGTGGCGGCTTGTATCCAAAACGGATGGCCAAGTTGATTGACACTAAACTGATAGTTGCCTTTTCGTAGCAAGGTAATAGTTGGAAGATTGCCATTGTATCCGGCAATGCGATATCCACTGGTTGTTCTTGTGATATCAAAAGTTTTAATAAGTGCTGTTTCAGTAGCACTAACGCTTACACTATCTGGTCCTTCTGGTAACCAATAATATTGACCATAGTTGATCCATTTGTCATAGTCTACCAATGGATCAAAAGAATAATATTGACTACTCCACAAACGATCATGTCGGTTGACCAAGCTATCGTTTACTGCTAAACTATCTACAATACCTGGATATGTTAAAACATCGTTAACATTGTTGGTATTGGGTTGTAAAAAAGTTACTGCTGGCTCAAGTTGATAGTTGTTTCTGTTTTCGGTGCTTTCAGGAATGTAAACATCATCGCTTGTAACACCAACACCAATTTTCCTACCAATATAACCTTGAGTTCGCTTTAACTTTGGTTCTTGTATCAGTTGGTCAAGGGTACTGCCAAGGAATTGTTTATTTGTGTCGGTTTGAAAGATTTCAGGTAAGAAATCTACACTTCTTATTCTTGATGCCATTAACTATTTCCACCAGTGGATATTCTTAACTGACTGTTAGTGAGTGCAGTAATTACTTCTACATCGTTAACTGTTGCAGCGTTTACAAATATTTCGTTAGCTCTTGCTCGAATTTCATATAGATCGCCAAAACTCTTTAGCGGGTCTGTTGGCACAATTACAACACTGCTGATTATATCGCCAAGCTCTTCATGCAGATATGCACTTAGCTCACTGAAGAAGAATGTTTCACCAAAGTCCCAAACGTCTATAGTAAAGTAATCATTTACAGAAGCAATTACACTACTTTTAATTTCACTAATGCTTACAGTTGTGTTAGGATTTTTAATTACTTTAAAAATAGCTCGTAGCTCAGGTTCAGCTTTGGCTCCAAAAAGTGGCTTAAATGTTACACTGTTCATTATCACGTTGTCACTGATCATTTTATAATTGTTAATGTTGCTATATGTAGTTGTTAATTGTTCAATAGTAGGCTGATCAGGCTCGGCTACTGTGCCTGTGCTATCCTTAATATAGTTTTGGTAATCAGTATAATACGAGCTAGTTACAACGTAAACATCAATGATGTTTGTTGTGCCAGGATCAATACGTCTGCTGAACGGACTGTTGTGTCTATATTGGAATTTAAAATCTTGTCTACCAATCTTAACTTGCCAATCGGTTACTTCGGCGATTGTTCTTATGCCTGTAACACCAACTGTAAGTTGATAAAATTTTTCATCTGTGGTTGCATAAAACACTTGACCATCTGCGTATTCTGATTTGTTTAATTCAATACTTTCAAGAGTGCCGAAACGTGTCACCACTGTGCCACTTGCTACTGGCAAAAATCTTTCTAAATTATCAAAGTCTGCTGTTTGTTGAAAAAATACCAGTTTGTTAGTCGGATTAGTGGTAGGTGCAACCAAGGTTTGGAAATAATCTGGATCATCAGCAACACCATCGTTGTCGCTGTCTCTAAAACTTACTCGCACTCTAAAATCATCAACAAACCCGTCTGTTTCTGCTGGTTGGCCAATGATATCTAATACAGTATCATAATTCACTGGCGAACTAGTGTCAGGAAGATTATTAATCTTTAATACATTTATAAAATCGTTAATTGTTGTTCCAGTTTTTGGATCATAAATTCTATCATTGCTATCAAAGAAGAATCTTGTCTCTAGCACACTGCCCCAGAATCTTTGCAAACTGCGTGAACTTACAGTGTAGGTTACACCGTCAGTGATAAATTTAACAAGCCAACTGTTATCCAACCCTTGTCCGGTTGTGTCTTGTGCATAGTTAAGACTAAATGTATTAGCAGTGTCAAGATTGGATGCTGTGATTACATACCAACTTTGCGATTCTGTGTCGTAGCCAAGTCCAAAGTTTCTGTACAGTTCAACATTGGTCTTGATATTTTGTTCGGTTGCAACACTAAGATCAGTAACAAATTTAGGAATTACTTCTGTTGGAATGGCGCCAGTTGGTACAAAATCATTGAGTGTGATAGGACCAGTACCATCTGCTAGATTGCCCTGTCCAAAATTGGTACCATCTAGTGTAAGACTTGCCACTGACGCCCAAAGACTGACTCTATCATTCGGCAAGGACGGCGTACCAGTTTGTAATCTATTTGCACTGTCAAAGTATTGTCCAGTAGGCGCAACAAATTTAACCAATGCACCAACAATAATATATTTTTTGTTGTCATTTACAGACGGACCAACCGGTGCTGGTTCATCGTTACTGGTGTATGTAAAGTAACCAGTTGCTTCATTGGTTTGTGATGTGCTTTGTTGCCATTCAAGCGCAAGATTACTCAATTGTGGTCGTGGATAATTGTTGTAATAGAATTCAATCATTCCACGATTGCTGATTGCTGGCTCCACCTGGTTGATAATAACATTATTGATATCGTTGATATCAGTAAATGTAAAATTAAAACTAGGAATAGCATCAGTTTCGTATAGCAATCCGTCGTCTGCAAAGATATTTGTACTTGAGTATTTTCCAGTAACATCCACAAGATCAAGATAACGGCTTGTGCCAATGCTACTGCGGTTAACTGCTTTGCTTTTAATAACTGTGCTGAACAGTGTGTAAGGGAAGTTGTTGTAGTCTTCGCCGTTTACCATTCTGTTCTGAGTATAGAACCTTGCTGGTGCTCTGTTCTTTATGTCCGCAATGTTTTCTCTGTTGTTTGCGTTGCTCACTGGCTCGGCAAGATTACAGGTAAAAGTTAGAACTTCTTGTCTACCGTTGCGACTGATATAATTCAAACTGATTTGAATATTTTGCATGTCCTCAGGATTGATCACATACCGCAAGCCGTTGCTCGAACGTACATAACTCCTAAAGTTACCAACTGGTATAGTACTAAACACACCGTCGCCAAATATTAAATCAATTTGGTCGTTTGTTCTACTACCTACACTGAAAAACTTTCTTGCATCTGGTGCAAGTTGTTCTGCGGCTGCCGCATAGATATTTTCTACTTTGGTCCACTGTTCTTCAATTGCGTTATTGCTGTCTAATTTGTACAGCCAAACATCATCATTGTTAATGCCTTCAATGTTTACATTAACAACGCGATTGCTTACACGTTCGCTTAGTGTAAAATCGTTGTTTTGTAAACTGCCTTGTTTGAAATACAAAAAGTATCCAGTGTTGGCACTTGCAAATCCAAGATTGTCATTTCTGTAAAGAATATTAAAATCACTGTCTGGACGTGGTGCTGGTTCGTAAATTGTATCTGAATTTTCTGTGGAAACATTCACTGCTTCAAAACTCATGCTTGTGCCATTCACTGTTTGAGTAAAAGGCACGACTGGTAAAAATCCTGTTGCAAGATTTACTGTGTATGTGTCAGTGGCAATACCGTTGATGTCAGCTGAGCTTCCTGGCTTACCGTAACGTTGTGTGCTTACCATTGCAGCATTTACAACAGTATTAAACTGCTCAAGCCAATTTGCATTGGTTACATCATTCCAACTTATTTCTACACTGGATAAATTAAAACCGTTAAAGTCAGTGATATTTTCTGTTGTACGAACGCTGGTTACTTTCAAATATCCTTGTGCTGCAAGATTACGTTTTGGAGTATAACCAACTAGATTTGATAGTCTTACTACACTGTCTCTACGTTCTGCTGTGTCTAAAAAGTTTTCACGAGTGTTTAAGTCGTTACGGTAGCTGAGGCTTTGGCCCATAAAGGCCATTACATCCAACAGTGCAATGAATTCTGAACTTTCTGTGTAGTCGTTGAAAGTTTCTGGGTAATACAGTTTAAGATAGTCAATAAAACTTTTTCGCAGAGTTTCAAAATCATAACTCTGAAAATCAGCTTCGCGATAGGTTTGGTAAATCCTTCGCCAATCCTCTACGCCAAAAATTGCAGTTTGTCTTGTTGTTCTTGCCATATCACCTTCCGATGATGTATTTAGTACAATAAAAAACTACGCAGTTTATACAAGCCTAGCAACTCTTGTTTGTTCGTCAAAAAACAATAACAATCTTTCGGCACTAACACCTTGTACAGTGCTTACTGCAACTTCCAAGAGTATTCCATTGTTTTGTGGATACATATCAACCTTGTCTAAACGCAGTCGAGGATCCATGTTTACTCCACGTTGTATTTCTTCCTGTATAAGCTCGGCAGTTTCTTCAGTCTGAGGTTCGAACAACAATTGCCATATCCGTGTACCATAGCTTGGACGTCCAGCAATTTCGCCCTGTTTGATGTTGAGAAAGTTTAAGAAATCTCTTTTGATTAATTCAAAATCAGTGAGCACAAAGTTTTTTTGTGCGCCAATTGTGTTGTATCCAATAAATGTTGCCATAGTGTATTTAACTCCTTATGAGGATCCTAAACTGAGGCTACTGAAGCCACCTAGTATCAAACTTGAATAATACCTGCGCAACAGATTTTCAGGTCCGTATATTCTAGTAGGCTGTCCGTCAATTGTGGTTTGCACCCATGGATCACTGGTTTGTATATTAAAGTCAGTAAGACTTCCGTTACTTTGTACCCTACGGTTTTGCACTGGAGGAGTATCTTTGGTTGTGTACTCGGGCACAGGAACCTTGTCATTGTTGATCACACTGTTCACTGCGTCGTTAAGACTTGATCTTTCAAAAGTATCTTGTAGTCCTGATATGATTCCATCAGCATCAATTTCTGACAGTTTGTCTTTTACTAGATCAACACCAAACTGAGCTCCACGAGCAATACTGTCTAAATCAATACCTTGTGCAATGTTTCCAAGATTTCCGTTAACCCAAGATTCTAATGTTGCTGCATCCACTTTGCTAGCGGCTTCCACCAAACCAGAAAGTAAAGCCGAATCTTCGAGTCCTGTGGCTAATCCTGTAGACTGAAGTTTTTGCAAACCGTCCGCATACAATTCAGTTTTTATAAAGTCTTGAATATTTGGATCATTGAGGAATCCATCAATATTAGTAATACCAGCTTTGCCAGTAAAGTTACTGGCGTTTTGTAATAGGTTAATTGTATTTCCGCTGTCAGTGAGGAAGTTTTCCACCACACCTGGTTTCAGTACGCCTACTGCTTGTAACTGTTCTGGCGAAAGTCCAAATTTTCCAGCACCAAGTTCATTTGAAAGTACTGCACTTCCTTGCGCTATTGCTTTGTTTGCCTGTGCTAACATTCCTGTCACTTGTTCGGGTGTAATGCTACCAACGTTCTTGGCTGCAGGAGCTTGTGTTTGTACGTCTTCGGTGCTTACTGGCTGGCTCACTGGAGTTTCAGTTTTTACTTGTTCGGCCTTTGCACCACTGGTAGCAGGCAAAGGCGGCGGTGCAGTCTGAATTGGATTGGTTACACTGTTTACACCCGCATTGTGCAATGGCCAAGGTTCATGTGCTGGTGCTCGCGGTACAATTGTTTGCAGAGATGCGTCTTGAGTGACCCATCCTTGATCTTCAACCCAAAATACATCAGGCAATTCTGCTCTAATAATTTTTGTAGGTATAGTAACATCCGGTGCTGTTTCGCTGTTAAGCAATATTTTACCTTCTGGTTTATTACTGCTTACAATTACATTTGCTTCACCACTGCCAATGGTAGTATTCTTTTTGCTTTTTAAACTGAGTGTTCCGTCTGCTTTTACACCAATAAGTTGTTTGCTGTACAAGGTGACATTTTCAGTTGCACTTAGATTAATACTTGGACTTTCGGCATTGATACTGGTATCCGCATTTATGTTAAGTCGTCGTCCAGCATTGATATTAACATCTCGATCGGCATGCAAATTCAAATCACCTTGTGTACGAAGGTTGATACTGTTGCTGGAATACACATCTAGTGTGCCTTCTTTGCCTAGTTCGATCCAGCTTTGTCCGTTTGCATGGATTATGTGTAAAAACTGTCCATCATCGCTCATCATTATTTGATGACCTTGGCTGGTACGCAATCTTATCATTTGATCTTGTCCGCCAAGACTGCCGTCGTCCATTACAAAACTGTGTCCGCCACGACGTCCAATGATATTAAAGTCGCCGTAAACTGCCGAGCGGTCATTGATTTGTTCTTCGACATCAACATCAGTGATGCCTCCTTGAAAAATTGGTCGTCCTGGTGTGCTTATACCATACACTGAACTTGGACTTTCTCTGTAACTGTTACTGGTAATTGTGCCGCGTATTTGGTCGTTTACCAAACCTTGTTGCAGTAAAACATATGCAACTCTTGAATGCACAGGTTTGGTATTTTCAAAGAAACGTGGATTGTCTGCTTCGTCAACATCATCATTTATTTCCACTACAGGAAGCTGAAAACTGTTTGCAAAATAACCACTTCTATTTTCGCTGCCTGCCCAATCTGGAGTACTGCCTATTGCTGGCACCATATGGTGTGCAGTTGGATTTACCACACTTCCAAGATAATAACCTTGATTTGGATCACCCTGTGCAAAAAAGCAAATTACTTCTGTGTCAATATCCGGAGGCGTAAACCACATACCATAGCTGTGTGGGTTGCCTGTAAATGTTCCTGATCCTCTGATATCGCCGTCTGCCAAGTTGGTTGCACCATAAAATGGACTTACATAACTGACTTTAATCCATGCATTTGCATCATCTTCTGATCCACCGAGATAGCTGATATACACGTCCAACTGTCCAGTTCTTGCAGTGTCTACATTATTTTTTACTTTTCCAACATAAAGACCAAGATCAATGGGTACATCACCAGCTCCGGGTGTGTATGCTTTTGGTCTGCCTATGCTTTTATCAATGTTTTCACTCATTGTCTATCCTAGTTGTCGTAAACTGTATCGCCGGCATCGTCATCAGCACTTAGATCACCATAATAACGTTGTAGGTCTGAACTACTGCCGTACACTCTAGTTATTTGTCCGTTGTCTTGTACGTCTCTAAAAGGCAGTCCCCGATCAACGTTAAAGTTGCGGCTGCCAGTTGCTGTAATTTGCCTTGTATTCGTGAAAGTGCCTTCAGGAGCAACTTTAGGAGTTGCGCCAATAGCACCTTTAGGTAAAGATTGTGGTACAAGATTTTGAGGATCAAGATCGTTTTCAATTGGATCAGTGATAAACTTGTCGGTGCTTGCAAATGGTGTATTAGGCACATTCTTGCTGCTTGCAAAACTGCGATTAAAAGCATGAATGTTCTGAGTAAATGCTCCATCTTTGAACACACTTTCACATTTGGTAGCACACCATACCAAAGTTTCGCTTTGTTGTTTTACAAATTGACTGTCATTGGTATTCAGCGGCTGTAGATTTTCATTTAACCCAGTGGTGAGATTTACATCAGTTGCTGGGTTAAAGGTTAATTGAAACAACACTTCTCCTGATTCAGTGTTAATACTACCATCTGGAGTATATGGCTCAAGTATAATTTGATTACTGTATCGACTTTGAGCTTGTTCAATCCAGTCTGGATCGCCAAGTATAACCAATTCAGTGCTAGCCACATCAGCAAAACTATACAGTCGATCAGTTAATGCAGCGGCTGGACGACTGCTGTTGTTTATGCCGCCCTGTAATGTGCTGTTTGGTGCACTTTGATAACTTTGTTTGCTCGGGAAATCTCCTTGCTCACTGTTATCAATCACGCCACTGTCATCTACTGTGGTAACAAAGTTTGCATTAACCTTTACATTAAAATCAAGCACTTCTGTGTTTTGTCCAGTGAACCAATAGTTGTATTCTTTGTGGACACCTAAAAATTGACTTGCCGGAAAAGCCGGAGTTCGAGGAGTATTGATTTTGTAGCGGCTGATGGTATAGGTTAGCTCATAGGCATAGTCGCGTCGTTTTGTATCATATTCTTTGGGCACTGCTGTGACCTTAACCCTATACCATTGCACTGTTTCCACGTCCGGAAGTTTAGAACTAGGCTTACCGGTCTTTTCATCAATGATAACATTCTGCTGACTGGTAACATATGAACTTGCTCTCATTACCAAATCAATTAACTGCACAATCTGTGTACCAGCTGTGACATTGTACACTTGATTGTCTTTGTCGTAAAAAAGTTTACTACCAAGATACTTGTCAATATCAATGCGTTTGTCTGTGGCTGCACCCTTCTTGTTGCGCCTTCCAGGCTTTGGCATTGTTGCGTCAACCAATCCTTTGGCATCTTCTAACACAACTTTGTAGGTATCAGGAAATTCAAAAATGCCTTCGGAGACCAGCAACTCCTGATGCTTGTTAAGTGCTTCACACAATCCTTGTGATATTGTTAGGCCTTTTAGTCCGCGGTTGTTAGTAGTAGGTGGTGTACCGTCAACAGCATCATTTTCATTGGCCTGTCGGTTTGCTAACTCAACATTACCATTAAGCAAAGTTTGTACATCCGGAGCACTCAGTTGTAACTTAAACGGAATAGTACCGCGGCTGGTGCTGAATCCAATATTGCTGTTTACACCAAATGCAGAAATGTCATACACAGTGCCAGCACTTTGTATTGCATAGGTGATGTTTGAAATCTGAAATGGTATAAGTTTGGTTTGATTATTTGAACTGGTGATTTGATTACCACTTTGATCATACCCAATGAAATTAATAACCATTAGATACTGCTGATTAATCCAATTTGCATTCGGCTCATGCAATCCGGTATGTTCGATGGCAGCTTTTTTTAATCTTGACAAGAAAGTAATACCGTTTGGTTCATGCACTTTGAAATTGATGTTTGATTGTGTGTTTGGGCTGTGCATTGCCTGAGTGCCAAACACTGTGGTGATGTTAATATCATCAAGATAAAAATCTAAATCAAAGTATTTGTTTCGTTGTCCTGCAGGTGCACCGCCGCTTTGTATAATCAATTGGTCACTGGGAATTTGATAACTGTCACTTAGCACATACTGCACATATTCTTCTCTGTTCAACAGGTAAATGCTAATTTTATATGTGCTGCTAGCATATCGAGTTAATTCGTTGGGTTTGGTTGTGATTGTTTGTTTGAAAGCATCTGCTATCTCCGGGCGCTGATCTACTGTGCTACTAACACCTACTGCTTCAGCTGATTCGTCTTGACGATCGTCACTGTTGTTGCTTTCGCCTGCTTGTGTTTGACTGCTTTCTAATTCTGGCTGAGCAACAACTTTTCCGTCTTCGAGATTTTCCTCTGTGGGCGGAATAATTGGATCATCTTCACCTTCCTGCCAGCTTACAAGATCATCATCTGTGGGTTCTGGGCTTTGTGTATTCGCACCTTCGCTTTTTGCTTGTTGTTCTTCATCAATACCAGCGCCGCTGACTCTGGTATCTGTCTCTGGGTTTTTCTGACCCGGCTGTACTGCACTACGTGATTGTACGCCAAACTGTCCGTTTCGCTGATAGGCTTGCCTTTGGAGGGTTTGCAGTTCGCCTCGCTGATCATTAAGGCCGTCATTGAGTGTCCAAACTTCTTCCTCAATGGTGGCATATTCAAGTGGGGTTATTTTTCCGCTTGCTAAATCTCTTTCGGCCTTGCCAAGTGTGCGATCAAGTTTATCTTGTTGAAACCCAATGGCCACTTCCTTGGCTCTGATTTGATTGTCTACTTGAAGTGATCCAGCTCCAGCATCAACCTGTCTGGCAATATCTGCAATTTCGTCACGATTGGTAGTGTTTTTGGTTAGAGTTTCTAACCTGACCGATTCGGATAAATCTTTATATTCTTGGCTTGCCACAGTTATCCACCTAGTACAGTTTCAAGTGTGCTTTTCTTTGGCAGATAAATTGTTGTACCTGTGGTAAAATCTCCTAGTGGATCTTGAATTTGATTTGGATTGCGTTGAGCAAACACCCACCAGTAGCCAGGATCACCGTAAAGGTCAAAAGCAAGAAGATCTGGTCGTAAATTGTAAGTTTGCGTAATTGTAAAACTTTGATCGTCCACGAGCTTGGGTATTCTTCTATTGTTTAGAACTCCTAGTACGCCGTTTCTAATTGATGTGGTATAATAAGGACTGCTCGGTGCATACTCAGCCATTACCAATATCCTCCTTTAAGCAATGTTCCATTTGCATAGTCTTTTAGACTAAACTGTTGGCTAACCTGTTGTCTACTCACAATTGGTAATAGATCAAGAGTTATAGTCATTTTGGTCGGCACATAAGTTGCATCACCCGAAATCTCAATATTAGTCGGTGGTGGGAAATTTTGTTCTGCTCCAGGTTGTAAATCTGCACCTGTTAAACGTGCCCATATTGAATCTAAATTCAAACTGTATGCCGCAGTGGATGCTAAAGGTTTTCTAAACTGGAATGTACTGTTGCTGATTTGAACATTATTTGCTCTAATGTAATCAACATCATCTGGTAAGTTATAGTTGAACTGTCGTATAACACAAGGGTGATTGTTGAACTGATAGTTGCCTAAACCTTTGATAAAAACCAACGGTGGTGGTGAGCCACGTTGAGGATCTTGTCCGTAAAACATTTTTGTGCAAGATTTAAAAAACGTGATTGCCGCCAGCAGATAATCTGCTTCGGCTGTATCTTGTGCTGTGAAATCAGCTGTGAGTAAGATTTCGCTCACAAAACTGTTTTTGTAAAAATACTGCTTGTAATTTGTGTGTGTTAAATCATAGTCTGTGTAGTTGGATTGATATGAAATATCAAATCTTGGAGTATAAGGGAAAATAACACCATTTGTTGCAACCAGCGGAGCTAGTATTCCTGGGCCAGTTGGATCTTTGTACAAATAGTTTGCTCCTGGAGCAAGACTCATTTTAACACGCCAGTCGGACGAATTTGAATTTACAGTTTCACGATAGGCTGCTTGGTTACGGGCAACATCTAGTAATCCATTTGTGGTAGCTTCTTCAATGTTGTCAATTGTAGCTTGCAGTTGTTCGATGCCAAGATCGTCGATTGCTGCAATGCTTGGATCGTTTTCTGGTGTTGTTTGCCCAGGAGTGGAAAAAACAACACCTTGAAAATCTCCGATGCCTGTATCGTCGAGTGATGAAATTCCAGCATCGTCTGTGCTAGCGATACCAGCTCTGCGCTGTGCTTCGACTGCACTGATAATGCCTGGATCAACTGGAACGTTTGGAGTGAAGCCAGTACCGCCTGTTACTCCTACATCAACTGTATCAGGAACGGTAATAACAATATCAGCTTCAATATCGTCGTCTCCGTCGAAATAAGGATCCTGTGCTGTGTTGGTTGCTGCTCGTGCGTCTTCTAAATCACCAAGTGCATCTACTGCTACTTGCCGTGCCGCTTGCAAAGCCGTATTTGCTTCATTGACAGCCGCAGAGTTAGGCGGAAACTGTGCTTGTGCTTGTGCAAGAGCTTCTGCCGCTACATTGGCAGCTTGTACTGCGTCTTGTAAATTTTGTTCAGCTTGTTGAACACTCAGTGCCATTGGTTTCTCCTATGCTTTATTTATGGAGTCAAAAAACGGCTAAGTTAATGATTGACAACCCCGCTCAAACCTGTATAATAAGTACATTCCTACGGAGATTCGGATGACCATAAAGCAACCTAAAAAGGTAAACTACCTCAACAACCGTGACATTTTAAAAGAAATTCACCGCAGTAAAAACACCTACTGTTCATATCTAGATCGAGAAACAGATCATCAATACGATATTATCCTACCCAGTGTTGACAAAATCAATCAACGCACTGTAGCAGAAGCAAGACGTAATCGTGCAGATCGACACAAACGCGAAACAGGCGAAGTAATTGATCCTAAAAAGATTCCTAACACTGATCTTGTTTTTCGTATTACCTGTTGGGAACACATTCCTAAAGTACCAAAGAAACTAACAAAAGCACAGCAAAAGAAAAAATCAAAACTAGAAGAACTATTAGAAATGGAAGATGTAGACATGGAAGATGATGGTCTACAGGAACTTATGGAAGACGTCAAACAAGATCTAAACTATGTAAAACTACCGTTTCCTCCATTCTATCATTATCGAATTGATAAAAACAAAGTGCCATATCTAGTGGGCAAGAGTCACTGGAGAGGCAGTTTAGAAGATGGAGAGTTCTGCAAAGACCATGGCATGATGACTCCTAAACTAGCAAATATGTTTATCAAACTGTGCGAGCGTTATGCTACACGAAGCAACTGGCGCGGCTATACCTACAATGAAGAAATGCGTGGGCAAGCATTACTACAACTTAGCCAGATTGGATTGCAGTTTGATGAAAGTAAATCACAGAATCCATTTGCTTATTACACAGCGGCGATTACCAATAGTTTTACACGGGTGTTAAATATTGAAAAGAAAATGCAGAACATCCGTGATGACATTTTAGAACAAAATGGTTTGAATCCAAGTTATACAAGACAGTTTAAAAACAGCCGCGAAGCAAAAGTACTTGCAGAGTACGAAGCTAACGGCCTCGGCGAAGAGTAAAGTATGAGCAAACTATTTGATAGTGCAATAGTGTTTACGGATATTCACTTTGGATTGAAGAGCAATAGCCTTCTACATAACCAAGATTGTGAAAAATTTGTAGAGTGGATCATTGAAACGGCAAAACAACGAGCCATCACGACTGGACTATTTCTTGGCGATTGGCATCATCATAGAGCTAGTATTAACCTTCATACTCTTGATTATTCATTGAGAGCATTGGAAAAACTCAATGCGGCATTTGATCAATTCTACTTTATCCCTGGCAACCACGACTTATACTACAGAGACAAACGTGACATCACAGGAGTAGAGTGGGCAAAACATTTACCCAATATCCACATCTGCAACGATTGGTTTGAAGATGGTGATGTGGTAATTGCTCCATGGCTAGTAGGCGATGATCACAAACGCATACAAAAGATGAATGCTCAATACATTTTTGGGCACTTTGAACTACCACACTTCAAGATGAATGCTATGGTAGAAATGCCTGATCATGGTGAAGTTAAAAACGAGCACTTTGGACACTATGGCAAAGTGTTCTCTGGACATTTTCATCTAAGACAAACAAAAGGCAACATCAACTATATTGGCAATGCTTTTCCGCACAACTTCTCAGATGCTGGCGATGCTGAACGTGGCTGTATGATACTTGATTGGGGCGGAGAGCCAGAATTTGTTTCTTGGCCAGATCAACCACTGTACAAAGTATTGGATCTCAGCACAGTGATTGACAATGCCAGCACCATACTAAAGCCCAAGATGCATGTGCGTGTAAACTTGGATATCGACATCAGCTACGAAGAAGCAAACTTTATCAAAGAAAAGTTTGTAACAGATTATAACCTTCGTGAGATGGCATTGATTCCAAACAAACGTGGTGCATTAGAAAACGAAGTTTCAGTAGGCGAAATCAAATTTGAAAGTGTGGATCAAATTGTCACTGATCAAATCACAAATATTGAAAGTGAATTCTACGATAATAAACTGTTACTCGAAATATATCAAAATCTATAAATGAAAATACTAATCACTGGTAGTGAAGGCCATTTAATGCAAGCATTGATTCCTCGACTGCTTGCACAAGGACACACATTGGTTGGTGTCGATAATCTTTATCGCCACGGTGTTGCCAGCGACCGTGCAGGATCAGATTATGAGCTTGTACAGGTTGACCTTGCTGACCGTAGTCCGACCATTGACATTGCAAAAGGTTTTGATGCTGTGTTTATTGCCGCCGCAAAATTGTATGGTGTCGGTGGCTTTAACCATTATTGTGCTGATATTCTCAGCGATGATACTGCAATACAGGGTAACCTGTTGAGAAGTTGTGTAAAACACAATGTGAAACGGGTTGTGTATATCAGCAGTAGTATGGTATATGAAACATGTATTCAGGATATGGCGCACCCAGTATCTGAAGATCTAACACTGGATTGCACAATACCCCAAACAGATTATGGCTTGAGCAAGTTGTTTGGCGAGCGTTTGTGTTATGCATTTGCACGTCAGTACGGTATTGAATACACCATATGGCGTCCGTTTAACATTATAACACCAACTGAAACTGCCGAAAAAGAGCAAGGTTTTTCTCATGTGTTTGCTGACTTTATGCACAACATACTCGCAGAAAAAATGAATCCACTGCCCATCATTGGGTCAGGCGAACAGATTAGATGTTTTACCTGGATAGACGATGTTGCAAGAGTGATTGCTGATTATAGTTTTGACCAACGTAGCAAAAATCAAGCATTTAATGTTTGCAACGTGGAGCCTATATCCATGAAACAGTTGGCACAAATGATTTATTTTTACACTGGTAGTGTTGAACCTTTGCGATTTGAAACAACAAAACAGTATGCCGATGATGTAAACATACGAATTCCAAGTGTTGACAAACTTTCTACAACATTTGGCAAGCAAGTTTTTCAAAGCACTGAACAAAGCATTAGATGTTGTGTGGAGAACTATCTTGCATAATCTCATGGTTGTTCGGTATGCACAGGGTGCCGCTGGTAAATTTTTAATGACCCTGCTCATGGGCAGTAAAGATGTTGCACACTACGATAGAAACATACAGGTATACAAACCAACTGATATCTTGATGCAATATGTTGTACGCAGTTTTGGCAACTTGCACACATGGCTGGTTGCCGAACCTAATCCTGTGGATGCGTGGAACATACATTGGATCAGCGCCAAAATGCAACGAGGACACAACCAAGATAAATGGCAATTTTTAAATCAGCTGGAAGCCGAAGCCAGCGAATACTTTTGGAAATGTGTTAGCACGAAAAAACTTATACTGCTACACAGTCACAAACCTGATCTTCCTCGGGTATACAAAGAATTACGCTCGTTGGTTATCATTAATGATCCTCCCAGTTTAAAGTTTAAACGCAAAAGCGTTTGGTACAAGCATTATGGTTATAGCAATGGCGAAGTTTATTTGAAAATAAACGATCCAAAAATGTACCCACCTGCAACTCAAAAAATCATGAGTAAGTACAACAACGACGTTTATAAAAAAGACGGGTTGTACAGATTCTATCGTAAAAACATCTGGCGAGATGCCGAAACAAAATACTTTATGGATCCTGATAATTTTACAGAGCCTAAAATACTGCTCAGTGAAATAATCAGCCAGGATAAAATATACCCTGCACTGTGTAGACTCTGCGAAGAGATCAAGATCGCACCACCCGAGCAAGACTATGTTCGTCGAGCACAACAGCATTGGTTGGATCAGCATGACTTCAACTTTTGATCCAAAACAATACACTATTGTTGACGTTATTGATTTGCAGGATTATGACTATCGCATCGAAGCACTGGTAGCCAAACTCAAGAGTCTTAAAAAAGATGTATTTGAACCAGATGAAAAAATACTTGTGTTGCACAACGACACAGAATATTTTTACCTCGACAGCAATGTAGGGTTTAGCACACACAATCTTTTCCGTGCATGGCAATACGCTGACATACCGTGGCATGTGATGGTGCTTTATGCCAATCAATGTGGTATTGAAAAAAGTATAGATCAACACTGGCAGTTTTTAAACGTGGATCGTCCAACTATTGTTGAGAACTTGGTAAACAACTATAACATTTTTTATAGCAAAGACTTTTTGCCAGAACCTGAAGACAAAAAGATTTCACAAAAAGCTGTTTGTTTAATGGGTGGTACTGTTCGCAGTCAACGCATTGCATTATACAAATGGTTAAAGTTTTATCATCTTTTAAACGATGTGTGTACAAGTTTTAGTACCAACTCAAGTATACTTGAACAAACACAAGGCAAAGACTCACATGGCAGGTATAAAAACACTGACCCATTGCCCGACTTGGATACTGTGAGCAGTAATATCTACAGACACAATGAAAGTTTTCTTCTCAAGAGTCCAGCAGATTTTGAGCCTTGGATACACACTGAGACCGAATATCACAAACACACATTCCTGGACCAGGACTTGCACAGAATATACCAAAGTACATTTGCTGATATTGTGTGTGAAACTGTGTTTCAATATCCAGGTGCATTTATCAGTGAAAAAACACTGCGTCCAATCTTAGCAAAAACACCTTTTGTTTTGTTTGGTGCCGCAGGCAGTTTAGCATGTTTGCATAATCATGGCTTTGAAACTTTTGGACATATTTGGGACGAAAGCTATGATTTAGAACAAGATCACCATTTGCGATTTCTGAAATGTTGTAGTATAATAAAAGAGATTGCAAGCATGAGCACACCAGAATGTACAAATCTGTATGAACAATTAAAACCTACAGTAGAACACAACAGACAAGTGTTATTGAAATACATTGATAACACATACCAAACTCTATACAGTGTAGTTGAAAACAAATATGATCGAGATTAAAGACTTAACAGTTAAAAACTTTATGAGTGTGGGTAATGCCACACAGGCTATCAACTTTGATCGCCAGGACTTAACATTGGTACTAGGAGAAAACCTAGACCTTGGTGGCGATGGTAGTCGTAACGGCACTGGCAAAACCACTATTCTCAACGCACTAAGTTATGCACTGTATGGAAGTGCGTTAACCAATATTCGCAAAGACAATTTGATCAACAAAACCAATGGTAAAAACATGTTGGTAAGTTTAGAGTTTGGTGTTAACGGTCAAGAATACCGTGTGGAGCGTGGACGTAAGCCTAACCTGCTAAAGTTTTTTGTGAACAACCAAGAGCAAGAAGCTGAAGATACAGCACAAGGTGACAGCAGACAAACACAAGCAGAAATTGAACGCATACTAGGTCTAAGTCACGACATGTTCAAGCATGTTATGGCATTGAACACTTATACAGAGCCATTCTTAAGCATGAAGAGTAACGATCAACGTGCCATCATTGAAGAACTGTTAGGTATTACACTGCTCAGTGAACGTGCCGAATCAATCAAAGAACAAATGA
>Ga0222718_10000369_pt1 | contig 47668 bp, 50 predicted proteins | sample C33_27DmetaG_FD_165045 | JGI IMG/M metagenome (GOLD analysis project Ga0222718, IMG submission 165045) | Estuarine water microbial communities from San Francisco Bay, California, United States - C33_27D | ecosystem: Environmental > Aquatic > Marine > Unclassified | place: USA: California... | reverse complement strand
GGAAGCCTTTTTATTCTCAAAGTAGCATATTTAAATAATCGACCCCATCCATTTTTCGGCCAAAAATAACTTAAAATTTTGTTAATGAAACTAATTTTTTTTCTTTGTCTAAAAAGCATTACTTGCCAGGCCTACTTCCAGGCTTTACTGCAGGTATTTTTTTTAAATCTTCTGGTAAATTATTTAATTCATAATTAGGAATATCAAGATTTGCTAGGGTTATTAGCGGCACTCCAAGATCTACCGTATTCCCCCCCCTATTTATTAATGCTGCTTCAGCTATTACTTCGCCGCCATGGTCATTTATACATTTAAAACATTCTAAAGAAGACTTTCCTGTAGTTACTATATCTTCTACTACTAAAATTTTACTACCTTCCCTAATACTAAATCCTCTTCTAACAGAAAAAACTCCGTCTACTCGTTCTACAAATATATTTGTTTTATCAAGATGCCTAGATAATTCATATCCCACAATTACTCCCCCCATAGCTGGAGATACAATTAAATCAATTGAATTCACATCTACTGATTTTTTAATTTTATGAGCCAGGCTTTTGCATAAAGTCTCAGCAATTTTAGAGTTTGAAAAAACCAAAGCAGATTGCAAATACATTCTGCTTCGTAAACCTGAAGAAAGTATAAAATGACCTTCTAACAATGCTCCTATTGATTTATATATTTTTAAAACTTCATTTTCATTCATTACAAACATTATGCATTCCTTATTAATTATGATTTTCTTTTGCCCTATTAACTTCATACACAGTTAAATTAGTTCTAAGTCCTGTAATTATCTCATTTAAGTGTTTTGCATCATTTACTTCTATATCTATTATCAATTGAAAAAAATCATCTGACCTTTTATTAATTAGAAAGTTAGTAATATTGCCTCCAAAATCAGCTATTACTTGAGTTAAAGTATTTAAGCTACCACTTTTATTCGTAATAGTTACATTTATTCTTCCTATATTATTTTCTGCATTCTTATTATTCCATGTAATATCTACCCATAACTCTGGATTGTCAGTGTATCTCTCTAAAATTACACAATCCAATGTATGTACTGTAATACCTTTTCCCTCCGTCATTAAACCAACGATTCTCTCTCCAAATAAAGGATGACAGCATTCAGCCATATGTAAAGCTACACCAGGTTTTAAACCTTTGATCGATATACCTCGATCATTTTTATTATTCATAGCCATTACTTTATTTTTTTTAGGTAAAAGAATATTTAATACATCTTCACTATTTATTTCACTTTTTCCTAAGGCAAAATACAAAGACCTTCTACTTTTATGGTCTAATTGTTTTAGAATAGGATCTATCAACTTATCATGAAATTGTTTATTTTGTAATATAAAATTATTTTCTAAAATAGATCTACCTAATTTTATAAACTCATTTCTATCATTTTTCCTGATAAATTTATTAATATACGATCTAGCCTTACCAGTTACTGTATAATTAAGCCAACTAGGCTGAGGGCTTTGACTCTTGGATCTTAATATTTCAACTTGATCACCATTCGATAATATTGTTTGTAACGGAGCAGCACGGCCATTAATTTTACACCCTACACATGTTTCTCCTAATTTAGAATGGACTGAAAATGCAAAATCAATAGCAGTTGCACTTTTTGGCATAGTTATAACCTCACCCTTAGGCGTAAAGCAAAATACTTGATCAGAATACATCTCCATTTTTGAATGCGATAATATATCATCCGCTCTTGAGGAATTGCCAATTATTTCAGAAAACTCCTTAAATAAATTTAAACTAACTTTATTCAACTTTATAGGAGAACTATTCTTTTCTTTATAATACCAATGAGCTGCAACACCATATTCGTTTAATTCATGCATTTTTTCAGTTCTAATTTGTATTTCAATAGGTCTTCCAAGTGGACCTATAACGTTTGTATGTATTGATGAATAACCATTTGACTTAGGAGTAGAAATATAATCTTTAAATCTTCCAGGTATCATCGGCCAAATATTATGAATAATTCCTAAGGCCGAATAACAATCATTTATATTATTACATATAATTCTAAAAGCATAAATATCTGATATATTTTCAAATGGGATAGAAGATTTTTGCATTTTTTTCCATATAGAATATATACTTTTTTCTCTACCTTGTATTTGAATGATTTTATTATTTAATTTAAACTTATGTTTAATTTCTTTAATTATTTTTTTTACGAGCTGATCATCTTGGTTTCTTAGAAAAAGTATACGTTTATTTAATGACTTTCTAATAGAAGTATTTAACTCTGCAAATGCAATATCTTCCAACTCCTCACGCATATTTTGCATTCCTATTCTGGCCGCTAAAGGTGCGTATACGTCTAATGTTTCTTTTGAAATTCTCATTCTTCTTTCAGAAGATTCTATATATTGTAAAGTCCTCATATTATGTAGACGGTCAGCTAACTTTACTAATAAAACCCTAATATCTTTTGACATAGCTAATAATAATTTTCTAAAATTTTCTGCTTCTCTCAATTTTATTTGAGGAGCTTCTATTTTAGATAATTTTGTAACACCATCTACTAGTCTAGCTATTTCCGCTCCAAATAGCTTTCTGATTTCTGCCCTAGTGGCAACACCATCTTCAACGGTATCATGTAATAAAGCAGTAATTATACTTACCCAATCTAATTTATAATCTGCTAAAATATCTGCTACCGCTAAAGGGTGAAAAAAATAAGGGTCTCCTGAATCTCTTTTTTGTTCACCATGTCTTTCTCTAGAAAAGTTAACAGCTTGAATCAGGACATTTTTTTTTAAATTTGAATCATAATTACTAACTTTATTAATTATATCCTTATAATAATTAAGATTTATATTATTTTTTGATTTTGTATCGAGTTTATTTAACTCCATAATAAAGCCATATATTTACTTATATATCTTCATACCTATCTTGCACCTGAATACCAAATTTTCCTAGAGGGTTTACTGCCTCAGCAACTTTTTCTTCACTATCAGAATCATTATTATCCTCAGAATCCTCATCTTCATTATTTGAATGGTCATCATCTAATAATTGAGTTTGTAATGAAGCTACCATACTTTCTTTTAGGTCTTTTACCTCAATAGTTTCTTCTGCTATTTCCCTCAGAGATACAACAGGGTTTTTATCATTATCTCTTGGTAATGTTAGTTCAGACCCAGAAGTAATTTCTCTACCTCTATGAGCTGCTAAAACTATTAAATCAAATCTATTATCTACCTTTAAAATACAATCCTCTACAGTTACTCTAGCCATTTTTAACCCTTATAAATTAGTTTTATTTTTATAATATAATAATATATGTATAACTCAAATAGCACTTATTATATAGCTTTAGCAATAGAAATATTAGATCTTTTACAATTAAATAGTAAACTTTTTATATTTTTTCCTTTTAAAGGGTCTATCCAGTATGGAGATAGCTCGTGTAATGGTTTTAAAATGAAATCTCTTTTATACATTTTAGGATGAGGAATTTGAAGATAGTTTAGTTTATTGATTATTTCACCATTATAATCTAATATATCTAAATCAAGAACTCTTGGTGCATTTCTTTGAGTAGACCTTTTACTATATATTCGCTCAATATTTTTAAGTCTTTTTAAGATATCTATTGCATTTAGACTTGTCTTAATTAAAACCACTCTATTGTAAAATAACGGCCCAAAACCTGATGGTGAAGGTTTACTTATATATATTTTAGATGCTTTCCTCACTCTTAACCCATGAATAGATAAATTATGGAATACTAAATCCATAATATTTTTAGGATTATTCATATGACCTCTTAAATTAGAGCCTATAGATATAAAAACATTATTATTTTTAGACATATTTATTTATATTCTTTAATTATAATAAAAAAAATTTTTTATTATAATAATATAATAACAAAAAAAGTTGAGCCATGTTAATCCCAAATAAAAACTGCAGACTATGTAATAGATTAAAGAATTATAGAAATAAATATAGAAAACTTTACCCTACTTGGCATAATTCGCCCGTTGAGTCTTTCGGTGAAATAGACTCAAAAATTTTAATTGTAGGATTAGCACCTGGTTTACAAGGAGCAAACAAAACTGGCAGGCCTTTTACAGGAGATCATGCGGGTAACACTTTATATCCTGCTTTAATCAAATACAATTTAGCTTCAGGTTCTTATGGAAAAACTAATTATGATAATATTAATCTTAAAAATATAAGAATAACTAATAGTGTAAGATGCGTTCCTCCTGAAAATAAGCCAAATTCCTCAGAAAGAAATAATTGCCGTAAATTTTTAAAATCTGAAATATTTAATATGAAAAATTTAGAAATTATTTTAGTACTAGGTTTAATAGCTCACGAAGAAGTATTAAAAGTATTTGATTTAAAAGCGTCAAATAATAAATTTCAACATGGAAAAATACATAATATTAAGAATAATATAATAATGTTAAATAGTTATCATTGCTCTAGATATAATATTAATACAAATCGGTTAACTATAGAAATGTTTAATGAAATTATTAGTTCTATAACTAAAAGAATATGACTAATTTAAACTAGTATAAATTTTCTTTATAAATTTTTCTGAACTTGGGGAAACTCTACTTGATATTGAATGCAACAGCTCTCCATTTCTATTGAGCAAATATTTATGAAAATTCCATCTGGGTAATTTTTTAACACCATGATTGATTTCTACCCACTTATAAAAAGCGTGCTTATTCTTCCCAATGATATTTTGTTTACTCATTATAGGAAATGTAACACCATATATACCTTCACAAAAATCCTTAATATCTTCATTATTTCCAGGTTCTTGTCCTCCAAAGTCATTCGAAGGAATAGCTATAATTGAAAGGTCTTCTTCAGAAAATTTATTTGTTAACTCTTGGAGACCTCTATACTGTTTTGTAAAGCCACAGTTACTAGCAGTATTTACTATTAAAATAACCTTACCAGGTAATTCACTTAACTTGAATGCATTGCCATTAATATCTTCGAAAGTAGTGTCTTCTAATACAAGATTTTTGGCGTGTGTTATAGTGTTTAAAGTAAAATAAGACATTATAACCAAAAAAGAGAATTTAAAAAAATTTATCATATCTACTCTACGTTTATACTTACCTAATTAGATTAACTTAATTTTTAACTCTTAAAAGTCTTTGTTTTTGTCTTTGCCAATCTCTTCTCTTTTCATCTGCTCTTTTATCTCTATCTTTTTTACCCTTACCTAAACCTAAAGAAATTTTAGCGATACCTTTAATATTAAAATATATTTTTAAAACTATAATAGTTAATCCTTGTTTTTGAACACTTCCTTGTAATTTTCTAATTTCTTTTTTATGTAATAAAAGTTTTCTTGGTCTTGTTGGAGAATCATGGAATTCTTTTTGAGCATTGTTGTATTCCGATATATGGCAATTAACTAACCACATTTCTCCGTCTTTAGGGTCAGCATAAGCATCCCCAATATTTGCTTTACCTAATCTTAAAGATTTAACTTCTGGGCCTGTTAATATTATACCTGCTTCAAAAGTTTCAATTATTTCATATTCTCTTTTAGCGCGTCTATTTAATATTAATGGAGCCATTAAATTTCTATTTTATGAAGTTTTAATTCCTTAAGAGCAGATCTAACACTTTGTTTTGTTATATTAGTGGGTTCAACTAAAGGCAACCTTAATTCTGCTCTACTAAGTCCTCTTTCAAAAGCAGCAAATTTTACAGGACCTGGACTTGTTTCTAAAAATAAAGACATATGTAAGGGCATTAACTTTTCTTGAAGAATTCTTGCCTCATTTAATTGTCCCGAACTCCATAATTTATGAAATTCGGACATAAGATTTGGAGCAACATTTCCTGTAACTGATATAATGCCATCACCACCTGAGGCCATAAAGGGAAGCTGAGAAGGGTCTTCGCCGGAAAATTGAATAAAATTTGCGCTACTTAATGCATTTCTTAACAATGTAGGCCTGATTGGGTCATTACTAGCATCTTTAACACCTACAATATTAGGAAGCTTTGCTAGTTCTACCATGGTATCAATAGACATATCTACTACAGACCTTCCAGGAATATTATAAATGAATAACGGAAGATCTACTGCATTATTAATAGCTTCAAAATGAGCATACATGCCTTCCTGAGTTGGTTTATTGTAATAAGGCATAACTATAAGAGCAGAGTCTGCACCTGCTTTTTTAGCGTATTTTGTTAAATTAATTGCTTCTTCTGTAGAATTAGAGCCTGTTCCTGCCATTACAGGAACCTTTCCATTTGATACTTCAACTGTTAAAGCAATTAATCTCTCATGCTCAGAATGAGTCAATGTCGGTGACTCACCAGTAGTACCACACGGGACGAGACCATTAGTACCTTCTGAAATTTGCCATTCAACAAACTTTTGAAATGCTATTTCATCGATTCCACCATTAACAAATGGGGTTATAAGCGCAACAAATGATCCTTTATATTTATTATTCATATAATTTATATCCTTGATAATTTTTATATCCATAAATAAAAAAAGTAATTATACTTATTATATTATGTACATTTCATCAAATATATTAATAAAATATATTATACAATTTTGTACCATATTTTCTTTATGTTTTGTACTTCATACTAAACAAATACTAGCAAATGATAATAATAGTAAAGAAATAGTTCTACAAATTATACAATTAATAGAAACTAATCAGTTTAGTAAAGTAGATGTTTTAATAGAAAAAAATAATGATAAAAACTTAAAAGATCTAGCAAACTGGTTAAAAATATCAAATAATAAAATCGATAAAAATATTCTAAAAAGCACTTTGGAAGAATATAAGAATTGGCCAGATATCAATAAAATAATTATAAAATTTGAAGAGGAAATAGGTTGGGACAATAATAATGATAAAATTTTTGAAATTAAAAAGCCTATTACAAATTTAGGTAAAATTAAATATGCAAGACACTTAATAGAAAAAAGTAAAATAAATAAAGATAAAATTATAATTAAAAATTGGATAACAGGTGTTTTCAAAAAAGAAGATGAATTATTTATTTATAAAAACTATTCTAATTTATTTGATGAAGATATTAATCTGCAAAGATTAAATAACTTAATTTGGAAAAAAAAATGGAACAGTGCATACCGGCAAATAAAAAGAGTCAATAAAGATAATCAAATTTTAGCTAAGGCAAAAATAAAACTCTCAAGAAGAGAATATGGTGTAGATTATGCCATAAAAATTATCCCAAAAGAACTTATTAATGAATCAGGATTAGTATACGAAAGAATAAAATGGAGAAGAGTTTCTGGGTTTAAAATGGAATCTTATAAACTATTATTAAGTTTTTTAAAAAATGATAATAAACCTCTTAAATACCCAAATGTGTGGTGGAAAGAAATAAATTGGCATACAAGAGATTTAATTAATAAAAAAGAATATAAAAAAGCATATGATTTAATGATCCATCATAAGCAAACTAAAGTTTCTAATATTGCTTATGCTGAATGGCTGCTAGGATGGATTTCGCTAGAATATTTAAGTCAGCCCCAAAAAGCGATAAAACATTTTATGAATATGGAAAAAATCGTAAAAATGCCAATCTCTATTGCTAGAGCTAATTATTGGATGGGAATGGCAAAAGAAAATACAAATGAATTAGAGGAATCTAATTTATATTATGAAAGAGCTAGTAATTATAATACAACTTTTTATGGCCTTTTAGCTAGTGCTAAGATTAACAAAAAGGTTAAGTTAAACTTAGTTAATCATGATAGCGCAAAAGGAAAAGCTGATAGTGAATTTCAAAAAAAATTAAATGTTTTAAACTTATTAAGCTTAGCCGATGAAAAAAAATATAGTCTGAGGTTTATAAATGGATTATTTGAAAGCAAAATAACAAGAAATGAAGTATTACTAGTTCTTAATAAATTAAAAGATCAAAAAAGAACTGATTTATTTATTAGAGCTTGTAAAAATTCAATCCGTATAGATAAAACTTTTCAAAACTATTTATTTCCTTTCCCAAATAGCATAAATCCTAATATTTTAAATAACCCTTTAATTGCTGCAATAGCTAAACAAGAAAGTGAATTTTATCCATATGCAAAAAGTAGATCTGGAGCATTAGGTTTAGTTCAAGTGATGCCTAGTACAGCTAAAATTACGGCAAAAAAATTGGGAATTATGTATGATAAAAATAAACTAAGTAATGATGTAGAATATAATGTTTATATTGGATCTAAATATTTAGAATCTTTACTGAAATATTATAAAGGATCTAAAATATTGGCTATTGCAAGTTATAATGCAGGTCCTACAAATGTTAACAAATGGATTAAAATATATGGTGATCCTAGAGATACATCTATTGATAGAATTAATTGGATAGAATTAATTCCCTTTACTGAAACTAGAAATTATGTCCAAAGAGTATTAGAAAATTATATAGTTTATCAACAAGTTTTTATTAATATAGCTATGGAAAATAAAGTTGATATTGGGGAAGTATTTTAAGATGTTATCAAGTGAAATATTAAATACTAACGATGTAATTGAAGCTAAAAAAACTTTAAAAAACTATATTACTAAAACTCCTCTAATTTATGATTTTAATTTAAGTGAAAAGTATGAGGCCAAAATATTCTATAAAGCGGAAGGCCTTCAAAGAACAGGCTCATTTAAAATAAGAGGCGCCTATAACAAAATTCATAAATCTATTAATCATGATAATTTAAATGGTGTGCTAGCTTGGTCTTCAGGCAACCATGCACAAGGTGTAGCAGAAGCGGCAAAAATATTTAAAATTAAAGCAACTATTGTGATGCCAAAAGATGCTCCAAAAATTAAGATAGAAGGCACTAGATTAAGGGGAGCAAATATAATTTTTTATGATAGAAGAAACGAAAATAGAGAAGAAATTGGAAAAAGTATTGCGAAAAAGAAAAACCTTTCAATTATCCCGCCTTATGATGACAAATATGTAATTGCAGGGCAAGGTACTATAGGTCTAGAAATAATTGATCAAATAAAAGAATACGGCTTAAAGCCAGATAAAATTCTAGTCCCTACTGGAGGAGGTGGTTTAATTGCAGGTATTTCAACAATCCTTAAAAAGAAATATAAAAATATAAATATATATAGTGTTGAACCAAAATATTTTTCTGACTATTCTAAATCTATAAAAAATAAAAAAATTTTTCTAAATAATATGAATAATTATTCTATATGCGATTCTCTTCTTGCAAATAGACCAGGTGAAATAACATTTGATATTAATAAGGAGCTACTAAAAAGAGGCTTAATTGTAAATGATAATCAAGTTTTAAAAGCTATAAAATACGCTTATCAAAACTTAGGAATAATTTTAGAACCAGGCGGAGCAGTTGCTCTAGCGGCTATTTTGAATAAGAAAACTATAATTAAAAATAAGACTATAGTTGCAGTACTATCTGGATCAAATATTGATCCTAAGGTTTTAAAAAAAGCTATTACCTAAATTCTTTAATTAACCATTCTAAATTATCATTTTTATGTGCATATTTTAATATGAAATCATTATTATGTGTAATACTTTTGTCTAAATTATTATATAAAACACCACCTTTTATACCTGCATTAATTCCAGCTTTAATATCAGAAACTTTATCTCCTATAATCCAAGATTTATTTAAATTTATATTGAAAGCATTTCTTGCCTCTTCAATCATACCTGGATTAGGTTTTCTCCAAAAATGATTATTAACTTTATATTTATTTTGAGCCTCGTGATGAAATGCACATGCACATAACATATTAATTTGAGCATTATTAATTAATAATTTTTTTCTTATTTCTTTTTCAGTTTCGTTAAAATCATCCCAATTATATAAACCCCTCCCTATTCCTGATTGATTAGTAATTTCTATCACTAAAATATTATTTGAATTACAAGAACTAATTATAGAACTTATATTATTATTAATTTTTATTTTTGATGCTTCATGAAGATAATTTTCTTCATTTACAATTGTTCCATCTCTATCTAGAAATAATGCAGGTCTATATTCTAAACTTTTGCTTTTAGTAAGAATTTCTGACCAAAGCCCTAAACCATCTGATAATTGTTCAAAAATTTTCATATAAATTAAGAATATTCCTTATAAGATTTCTCTTCTACTAAATTTGAATTTAATAATAAATTAATTTCTAATTTTATCTTAGATCTATCATCATTAGTGAAATAAACTGACCTAGCTAGATTAATAAAAACATCGGAAAAAGATTTATCCCTCTCACAATCTCTTATATCGTCTTCTATCTTCCAAAGTTTTAAGTTAATTTTCTTTAATTTATTTTTTAATTCCAAAACTCCTTCAGTATTTGAAACTTTATCATCATAAATCTTCATAAGTAAATCATATTCTAGATTTATATTTTTAAGTTTATTATTTTCTTTTATAAATTCTTTTTTTATTTCAAGGATAGTTATTTTATCAACTAACTCTCCTGGAGATATAGGAACATTGATTTGGTCTGACATTATTTATACCTTTACAAAATTAATTAACTATAAAAAAGATTTCCAATAAAGAGTTTATATTATAATCATATATAAAAAGGTAGATATTATATGAAAAAAAAATATAAAAATATTTTAGTATACTCAGGAGGAGAAGCAATAGGAGATGCTTTATATAAAATTAATTTCATAAAAAACCTTCGATATAATTTTCCTGATAGCAAAATTACTTGGCTAGCTGGCCAAGGTAAAACAGAATACTCTCATTCTTTAAAAACTATTATAAATCAATTAATAGACGAAGTTATTGATAATATTAAAGTTGGACTTAATCCAATTTTAGAATTAATTAAGACCTGCCCTATTGATAGTAAATACGATGTTATAATTGATACTCAGACTGTAGTTTTACCTACATTAATAGTTAAAAAAATTAAGCATGATATATTTCTATCAGCATCTGCAAAATGGTTATTTTCTGATTTAAAACCAAAGGATTTATCTTTAAAGAATTATTCTTTAAATGATAGATTACACACTTTTATTAAACTAATTAATAATAATAAAATTAAATATGATAAAAATGATATTATTTTAGAAAATAAATATACTCATTTAGCTAATAAACTTCTTCCAAAAGGTCCCACTTATGTAGGAATTGCGCCTGGTGCTGGAGATAAAAGTAAAATATGGCCCTTAGATAATTTTATTAAATTAGCGCAAAAACAAGTAGAAAATAATAGAATACCTGTATTATTCCTAGGCCCTGAAGAAAATGACCTTTTAGATATAATAAAGAAAGAAGTACCTAAAGCTCTTTTTCCTGAATGGACAGATGAGGCAATAGAAAGTGGCATTAAAGGACCAATACTTGTCATAGCGTTAGCACAACAAATTCATGTTGCCATAGCTAATGATTCCGGAACTGGTCACATGTTTGCTGTTGCAGGAACAAAGTTAATATCACTATTTAGTAAGCATAACTCAGTAAAATATGCCCCAAATGCAAAAAATTTAGTAATATTAGACTCAAAAAAATGGGGAGGTATTGACCCTAATCTAATTCCATTTAATGAAGTTAATAATAGTGTAAACAAGTTACTTGGATGAGCATCCTTATTTATATACTTATATCCATTAAACTATAATCTCTAATATCATTTCTAGCTTGATCATTCCAAATATATTTGTTTTTATATTTTTCAAGAGGTTTATATATATAGGGTATTTCATTTGGATACTTTTGGCTTCTAGCACTTATTGCGTATTGAATTAACCTTGATCTCTCTTTAATATGTTTCTCATCATAAACTTTTGGACTTCCATGCAAACCACCCCCTAAAACATTTAATACAGAAGACTTTTTATGAAAACCATAATTTAAAGTAACTCTTTTATCAGAGCTAGTATTTGCAAAAGAGCCATGTAATGCCTGTCTATTTGTAATAGCAACATCGCCAGGTCTACATACTATGGGAACAGCATCTGGTAATCTTTCCGTACCTGCCTTTTTAACTCTATCTTTTATGTCTATCTTACCTAATTTATGAGTACCTGGAACAACCCAGACTCCATTTCCAGGTGTACTATTATATAGCTGAGCCATAAAATTAAACCCATGAGTATATTGATCCCAATTTGGGCTTTCCCAATGTTTAGTGCCATCTTGGTGCCAAGCAACTGAAGCGCCTAAGCCGGGATCTTTAATAAAGTAGCCTTCAGTAAATGGTACAAAATCTTCTCCATTTATATTTTCTGCAACCTTTAACAATAGTGGATGTCCATAAGCCCTTAAAAAAGTATCAGAAAATTGAAGAAAACCCTGAGTTAAGTATATTATTTCATCTGGATCATCTTTTTTGGGTTTTGGTTCTATCATTTTAACTGGATGTCTGCCATTTGCTAAATCTGTTCCACCAAAAGGATCAGCTAAAGGTTTAGACCAATATAAAATATTAGCCTTACAGTCGGAAGCAATCGCAGGCCTTCCTTTCATATCTATTTTAGAAGTTCTATTTACCGGAAACCTTTCTATAATATTTAAATAATCTTTTTCCCAATCAAGTAATTCATCATAAGAAAATACTTTTTCAAATATATAAAAACCATTTTCTGAATAAGAAGCAATTATTTCTTTATGAAGAGTTCCATCATTATTAAATTTTAAAGGTCCGCGATTAGAAAGACTTAAAGCACGCTTTTCACCTGCCTTAAGATAATTTTGCATTTCAATTTCTTCAGAACCATAAACCATAATAAATAATGCTATCAAAAATATAAATGATTTAAAATAAAAAAAGGCCTCTAGATATATATAGAGGCCTTAATAATAAACTATGTTTATTATTTATTTCAATATAAATGTACCTGAACCTTCACCCCAGCCACTATCATTCCACCAACTCATTTTACCAGTGACTCCTTCAAAACGGCCAGTACCATTAACAGCCTCACCTGTACATTGACCATCTGTTCCACAATGCCAAATTAAAACCCAAAAATCTTCTGATTTAGCATCTTTCATTTTACATGTACCGTTACCATCACCATTAATGAACAATGCTGGGCACATAAAGTTTGTTTGAATAATATCACCATTTTCCATTGTCATTCTATTAGTACCAATAAATGCACCTGATATAGACATATGATCCCCATTAGCAACAATATTCATATTAGTAAACTCTCCACCATACATCATTGTCATTTGGTGATGACCTGCTGAAGAAATTTTTATGAATGTCAATGCAGCTAAAATAGTAAAAACTATAGTTTTTATTTTAAACATTTTTTTTCCTTAAGATTATAAAATATTGATTTATTTCTTTAATAATTCAATATTTAAATTAACAAGAATTTATTTTAATCATTAATTTAATTTAGAGTCAACATTAAATACTATATGTATTTAATTTTCTTATATATAGGTTAATTTTTAATAGAGTTTTCAATTTCTTGCCAAGAAGTTAAATTACAATACATCGTTTTTTTTGTACTATCATCTGTTTTAGAACCTGAGACAAAGAAATATTCAAGATCTAATATATGATTTAATCTATTTACTTTAGCATAGTATTTTATAGTTTTTGAAGGGTTTTCCCCTTCCCAAATAATTTTTTCGTTATCATAACTATATTGAGAAATTAAAATTTTATTAATTGTAATTGGTGAACTTTTTTTTGAAACTTTTACAGCATAAACATTTCCAGAATCAAAATGATATATTAATTTTTTATTTGGTGCTCTCTTTGATTCATTTTGTACTATCTCGCATACCAAGCCATTTGAGCTAATATCCTCTCCCCATGCATAATTAGAAATAATTAGTATAAATATTATATTAAGAAGATATTTCATATTAAATTAATTCTTTACCCAATTAATGGCGGACACACCCTCTGTAGCATTGCCGCAGATATCCCTTTATATATAAGGGTTTTACAATTTTGTAAAACCTTAACCCACAAAATAGTCAACAATCATGAATCTTTTAGATAAAATTAAATAAAGCTTTATTATCTATATGTGTGAAATCAGAAAAGGTATTTTATTGCTACGACGTAATTATGATAAACATTATCAAAACTATATTTTAAATCATTTGTTCTGACTTGATTTGTGTATGGAGCTTTTCCTGACCCCCAGACATCAGTATTTTGTAAATCTATTATTTACTCGCATCTTTAAAAAGCTGAACATAAATATAATAATGTTATGAAATAAAGGCTCTAGCGATTCCACCATTAAGCTTGAGAGTGTTACCATATAGAATAATACTCCAGTATTTGTAGAGATACCTCTGATTGTGGTAGAGTTTTTATGGGGATAAAATAATAAGTTTAATTATTATATTTGTAATCATAAATATTAAGGAGATTATTAATGCATTTTGCCATATCTGCTAGTTGGGGCCCAACAGATCCAACAAGAGCAATGTTACCATTTATTTTTTCTGCCTCAGCTTTACAAGCTAATGATGAAGTAACAATAATGTTATTTCATGATGCGGTACATTTAGCATCAAAAGGAGTTGCTAAAAATATTTTGCCAGTAGGTCCTCCACCTAGATTTGAAGAAGTATATAATCATAAAAATGCAAAAATTATAGTTTGTAAACCTTGTGCAGAAGTAAGAAATATTTATAAAGAAAACTGTTTAGAAAAAATTAACTTTGTAGGAATGAATGACTTCCATGTTGCATCATCTTTGCCTAATACTAGAGTAATCACGTATTAACATGTGATTAAGAATAAACAGTTCAGATATTAATAGCCCTTATGCTTAACGCATGGGACATAAGGGCTATCAACCATATCTATATATTAAGCAGCTTGTTGCTTCTTATTAGAACTTGAAGATTTTTTGTTTACAGAAATATTTACAGGAGTTTTATTACTAAATAAATCAAGTACAGGACAATGTGCATTGACAATATCTTTTAATTTATCAATTTCAGCATCACTTGCTGTACTCTCTATATTTACTGTAACATTTATTCCTAAATATCCAGCACGAATATTATCATCTAAGGCTAAAAATCCTTTAAAATCTAAATTTCCTGATAAATCAATCTCTATTTTCTCTAAAGGAATTCCAAGTTTATCTGCATACAACCTATACGTGATTTCTTGACAAGCACCTAAAGCAGATAATGCAAGCTCGACAGGGCTAGGTCCAAGATTAGAACCACCGAGAGATTCTGGCTCATCAATAATTGTTTTAAATCCTCTTGATGTAGATTCACACCTTAAACCACTTATGAGTTTTGAAGATGCAAAAAAATCTGCTTTTGCTGCCTCTGGGTTATCAGTAAAAGCTGTTTGTAAATCTTCTACAATTTTTTTATACGATTTTTTATTATTTGTGGTCATGTTATTACTCCATTTATTATTTTTAATAAAAGTGGAGCAAAAAAAAACTCCACAGCTTCATCTATGAAGTTTCTACTAGGTGATCTTACTTTTGCCTAAAAAGACCACATCGTTGAACCACCTTTGCCAGATCATGGCAGGTTGGTGAAGCCTAAGCTTCTCTATAGATGTTGTGCTAACACTAACAAATATATTTAAAAATGCACTCTATAGGTGTTATAGGAATTATTTATACTCCACCTACTCCAGTATTTGCAGAATTAGTTATGATTGTGTTAATGTTTTTATATGAATAAACTTATACTCATCAATCTTATTATATTCTTTGTCATCTGCTCAAAATCTTGGGCTGAAGATAGTTCAGTTCATATTTTAGGTAATGGCAAAGTTATTTATAGTTTTACAGATTCTGCTGGGACATCAAAAGATACATATCATATTGTTTATTATCAAGAAGATATATACAAATGTGTAGTTACCTATAAACGTGTATTATGCAATCTAATGCAAGATTTTACTGTTGATAGATCAACAATGTAAGCACAATAAAAATATAATCCTCCCCCGTCGTGATATTTCTTCTTGGATGGAACCGTATCAATTTTTTTCTGTGTTAACATGTTCATTTTCTCCCAGTCCACAAATGGGTCCACAAGTCCCTGTGCACATTAATAGATTAATATGAACAATGCTGATGAGGGTGTGTCAATGAAAAGCAACGTATGCTTAGATGTTTGACGTACGCTGACATACTATAGTGATGTAACTGGCGGACACGAAGGGATTCGAACCCTCGAAACGGTTTCCCGTTTACACCCTTAGCAGGGGCGCGCCTTCGACCGCTCGGCCACGTGTCCAATATGCTTTTAAAATGTCACAACCGATGTGTCAAACGAGATATGTATTATTTTTTTTTAAGGTTTAAAAAATTATCTATGGAATAGGTATTTCCGCTCCTGTTTTAGGAATATCATAGCCTTTCATAACAGCTTCCCTTGAAGCAATTTCCTTATACCATCTTAGTATATTAGAAAAATTATTTAAGTCTATATTCTGCCATTCATAACGTGAAATCCATGGCCAAATAGATATATCGGCAATTCCATAATCATTTCCAGCTACATATCTACTTTCTTCTAAGCGCTTTTCAAGCACTCCATATATTCTCTTAGCCTCATTATGATATCTCTCTTCAGCATAAGCAGATTTACCAGCATTAAACTTTATAAAGTGATGAACTTGTCCTAACATAGGTCCTAAAGATGCCATTTGAAACATAAGCCATTCATCCCTTTTCCAACGATCCTTATCTTCTTTCGGATAAAAGATCCCTGTCTTTTCTGATAGATATAATAATATAGCTCCTGATTCCATCATAGATACATTTGTTTCGTGATCATAAATTGCTGGTATTTTATTATTTGGACTAATACTTAAAAAGTTTTTTTCAAATTGCTCATCTTTTATAATATTTATAGGGATTAAGTTATAATCTAACTTACATTCTTCTAACATAATAGATACTTTTCTACCATTTGGTGTACTCCAAGAATACAAATCAATCATTTATTTATCCTTTCCATTTATAACTTTATCAGGACGAGGTGATCCCTCAGGCCTATGCATTTCAAAAATATTATCTACAACAGAATAATCTAAATAACCTAAGCGTGCCAAAGGTTTAATTTTATCTAAGTTCACTTTGCCATTATCAATAACTTCATCATTTATATGAATACCAACAACAGTACCTAAGACCATACCATTATATTTATTACTAACTAAAGTAGGCAAATCTATTATTTTATAAACCTTACACTCCATATGTATAGGAGATATTTTTAATCTTGCAGGAGAAACTATTTTTGATTTTAATATTTCTAGTTTAGCAACCTCAATTTCACTTTCATTAGGTTTAAGGGGTGCTGTTGTTTCATTCATTTTATCCTTTGCATCAAAAGGGACTACATTAACAACAAATTCTCCATTTCTACGAATATTACTTATACTATCTTTATGATTTCCCATTGGTTGTTTGCCATTAGTTGCATACATTACCATAGGAGGATCAGCAGCAATACCATTAAAAAAACTATAAGGGGCACAATTATGACTAGCATCATCATTTATAGTAGTTATCCAAGCTATTGGCCTAGGTACTATACAAGACTTAAAAGGATTATATTTTAGTCCATGATTATTTTTTTCTGTTTCATAAAACATAGATAATCCTACTCATTTAGTAAAGTTTTAAGTATTTCATTCACTACTTTAGGGTTAGCTGTTCCTCCAGTATTTTTCATCATTTGCCCTACAAACCATCCAAAAAGTTTTTCATTGCCATTTTTATATTTTGATACTTGCTCTGAATTATCTTCTATTATTTTCTTAGCCATAGATTCTAGCTCATCTGTGTTACTAATTTGTTTTAATCCTTTAGACTCAACTATATCTATAGCGCTTCCACCTTTTGTAAACATTTCCTCAAAAACATCTTTTGCTGTTCTTCCTGATATTGTTCCATCCTGAATTAAATCGAATAATTCTCCTAATTGCATTGCATTTACAGGACTTTCTTCAATACTTTTCTCAACTTCATTTAACATTGCAAAGAAATTAGTTATTATCCAATTAGCTACAAATTTAGCATCTCGTTCTTCAGACACAATTTCAAAAAAATCTGCGTAACTTTTATCAGCAGTTAATACGTCAGCATCATAAAAACTTAATCCATAATCTTGCTGGAAACGTTCTCTTTTTTGATCTGGTAATTCAGGCAGTTCATTTTTATATTTCTCAATTCTTTCATTACTAATATTCAATGGTAAAAGATCTGGATCAGGAAAATATCTATAATCATGTGCTTCTTCTTTTGACCGCATTGACCTAGTTTCATTTTTACTAGGATCATATAAACGCGTCTCCTGTTTTACCACTCCACCATTTTCAATTATTTCAATCTGTCTGTAAGCTTCATACTCAACTGCCTTCATCATAAATTTAACTGAATTAATATTCTTTAGTTCACATCGAGTGCCAAACTCTTCTCCAGGTCTTCTGACAGAAATATTTGCATCACACCTCAAAGAACCTTGATCCATATTTCCATCACAAGATCCAATATACCTTACTATAGAGCGCAATTTTCTTAAATATGCTCCCGCCTCTTCCCAATCTCTCATATCAGGTTTTGAAACAATTTCCATTAAAGGAATACCCGACCTATTTAGATCAACAAATGACAGCCTTGGGTGTTGATCATGCATTAATTTACCAGCATCTTGTTCTAAATGAAGCCTTTCTATTCCTATTTTTTTTATATCCCCTTTACCTAAATCTATATTAATCCAACCTTCACCAACAATAGGTGACTTAAATTGTGATATTTGATAACCCTGAGGAAGATCAGGATAAAAATAATTTTTTCTATCAAATATAGATGTATTATTTATTTTAGCATTTAAAGCATGCCCAGTTTTAATGGCCTGATTCACTGCCTCATTATTTATTACGGGAAGCATACCAGGCATAGCTGCATCAACGAAACTAACTTGAGAATTTGGACTAGCTCCAAAATCAGTTGCAGAGCCTGAAAATAATTTTGATTTACAATTTACCTGCGCGTGAATTTCTAAACCTATTACCATTTCCCATGTACCGGTTTCACCTTTTAATTTTATTGCTTCTCTCATTTTATATTACCTTTTAAATTATATACTCTTAAAATTTGCAGATTTTTCTATAATTGTTCCTATACTGAATAATGTTTCTTCATCAAAGCCTTTTCCAATTAGCTGAAGACCTAGAGGACATCTATTAGAATCTAATCCAGCAGGAATAGACATTGCAGGAAGTCCTGCAAGGCTAGCGGGAACTGTAAAAATATCATTCATATACATAGTTATTGGATCTATATTTTTTTCACCAATCTTAAAAGCTCCTGAAGGTGCTGTAGGAGTAAGAATAGCATCACAATTACTAAAAGCTGAATTAAAGTCTTCAACAATTTTTGTTCTTACTTTTTGCGCTCTTAAATAATAAGCGTCATAATATCCAGCAGATAATACATAAGTTCCAATTAATATTCTACGTTTTACTTCTTTACCAAAACCTTCTGCTCTTGTTTGTGAATACATTTCTTCTAACCCTTGAGTATCTTCTTTTCTAAATCCGTATTTCACTCCATCATAGCGGGCTAAATTTGCTGAAGCTTCTGCTGGCGCTACTATATAATAAGTAGGAAGAGCATATTTAGTATGAGGCAGTTTTACGTCTATTATTTCTGCTCCAGCATCTTGTATCCATTTTATTCCTTCATCCCATATTTTTTCAACTTCAGGTGAAAGCTCATTAATTTTATATTCCTTTGGAATTCCAATTTTCATTCCTTTTATAGATTTGGAGCAAGAGTCTAAAAAATTTGGCACCTTGATGTTTACCGATGTTGAATCTAAGTTATCAAAACCCGCCATATTTTGAAGAATTAAAGCACTATCTGCTACAGATCGCGTTAGAGGACCAGCTTGATCTAAAGAAGATGCAAAAGCTATAATTCCCCACCTAGAGCATCTTCCATAAGTAGGTTTTATACCTACTGTCCCACAAAAAGAGGCAGGTTGTCTTATTGACCCTCCGGTATCCGTTCCTAAGGCAATAGGAGCCAATCGTGCAGCTACTGCGGATGCAGAACCACCAGAAGAACCTCCTGGTACTAATTTTTCTTCTGATTTACTCCAAGGATTTATAACGCTTCCAAAATAACTAGTTTCGTTTGATGAGCCCATAGCAAATTCATCCATACTAGTTTTTCCTATATAAACTCCCCCTGCTTGCCATAATTTTGATGTAACTGTAGATTCATAACTTGGAATAAAGTTTTCTAATATTTTAGAACAGGCAGAAGTTCTCTCTCCCTCAACACAAAAAATATCTTTTACTGCTATTGGTAAACCCTCTAAAGGTAAAGCTTTATTTTTAGCTCTTCTTTCATCAGAAAGTTTAGCTAAAGATAACGACTTTTCTGCATTGTAATGAATATATGCGTTTAAATCTTTTTCATTTTTTATAATTTCTAAATATTCTTTAGTAACTTCTTCAGAGGAAAACTCTTTTTTATTTAGACCTTCTAAAGTTTCAGTTACTCCTAAATTTGTAATTTCTGTCATTTATTCTATTACCTTTGGTACTGTAAATGAATTATCTATTTTTTCAGGAGCATTACTTACTATTTTATCACTATAACCTCCATCATTTACCTCATCTTTTCTCTCTCTAAGAGATTCGTTTGAAACACCCGTCATTGGCTTAGTATTTTCAACATCTACCTCATTTAATTCTTCTATCCATTTCATTATATTATTTAATTCAGCTGTTATATTCTCAATCTCTGAATCTTCTATCTTAATTCTTGCAAGATATGCTACACGTTCTAAAGTTGATTTATCTAAAGACATATTTTAAAAACCCTATCTATATATTTAAAAATACTGATAATATATATATATATAAATAAATAATACATATATTTACCTATAAGATTGATTAATACTCTAAATGACCAATGACAAGCAATTTAAAAAACTAATTAATTTTGATATTAATAAATTTATTACACAAATTCCTTTAACCGGAAGTATATTAGGCCTTGACTTAGGTGAAAAAAGAATTGGAGTTGCAATAAGTGATATTAACAGATCAATTGCTATAGCTAAAAAACATATTGATAGAAAGAAACTAATTATAGATATTAATATAATTAACAATATTATAGCTGAAAATAATATTATCGCTATAATTGTAGGTAGACCTCTAAATATTGATGGAAAACCTGGAAAAAAAGCTCAATCTATAAGAAGATTGTCAGAAGAGATTAATAAAGTCTTAAAATTACCTTTGTTATTATGGGATGAAAGATACTCTTCACAGGCTGTAGAAAAAATTATGATTAATGAAATAGATTTATCAAGAAATAAAAGAAAAGAATTTATAGATTCATCAGCTGCATGTTGGATTCTAGAAGGAGCTTTAAAAAGAATAAAAAATAACACTATTTGACATTTTTTTACCAATTTGGTAATTTTTATAAAAAATAGGTTTAATATGCACGCTTTAGATAAATGGTTAAGAAACAACTCAATTAGCAGAAAAACATTTTCCACAAAATTAAATATATCTATAGCGACTCTTTCTCGATATCTATCAGGCAATAGAATTCCCAAACAAGAAATTATGCAAAGAATTATATACTTAACAGACGGTAAAATAAACCCATCTAATTTTTATATAATTAAAAATAATAATTCTAGTAGCAGTTTTAAAAATTATAAAAATGACCATTTACTAGGTATTGAAAATTTAAAAGAAGACGAAATATCTTCTCTGCTAAATAGAGCAGATGAAATAATAAAAGAAAATAGATTAGAACCTAAAGTTAATCAAAAATATAACGGAAAAACTCTTGTAAATTTATTTTTTGAAGATTCTACTAGAACTAAAACATCTTTTGAATTAGCCGCAAAACGACTAGGAATTGATGTTATCAATATGCAAATTGAGACATCTTCAATTAGGAAAGGAGAAAGTTTACTTGATACTGCAATGACTTTAAATGCTATGCAACCTGATATACTTGTTATCAGACACTCTTTAAGTGGCACACCCCACTTACTTGCTAATAAAGTAAATTGTGGAGTAATCAATGCTGGTGATGGACAGCACGAACATCCAACTCAAGCATTATTAGATGCCTTAGCTATCCGACGTAGAAAAAAACAAATTAAAGGTTTAAAAATAGCTATTTGTGGAGACATTGCCCATAGTAGAGTTGCGAGATCAAATATAAAATTACTTATAACCATGGGAGCAAAAGTTAATTTAATTGCTCCTTCTACTCTTATGGCAGAAGGATTATCTTACTATGGAGCAAATACATTTTCTAACTTTAAAGAAGGGTTAAATGATGTAGATATAGTAATGATACTTAGATTACAAAGGGAAAGAATGCAAGGGTCTTATATTCCGTCAGCAAAAGAATATTTTAAATTTTATGGTTTAGATCGAGAAAAACTTAGTTTTGCAAAAAGTGACGCCTTAGTTATGCACCCTGGTCCAATAAACAGAGGTGTGGAAATAGATAGTGAACTTGCAGATGATATAAATAGAACTCTTATCCTTGAACAAGTTGAACTTGGTGTTGCTATAAGAATGTCAGTTATAGAGCATCTCATTCATAATTTAGAGTTCAAAAAATGATAAAAGCAAAAAATAATAGCAAATTAGTTTTTAAAAATGCAAGAATAATAGACCCTTGCTCAGGTTTTGACAATTTAGGAGATTTAATAATTGAAGATAGAGTTATAAAAGACTTTGGAGTAAATTTATTAAAAAATCACATACCTGATGATGCTCAAATAATTGATTGTGAAAGGCATATTCTATGCCCAGGGTTTATAGATTTAGGTGCAAATATAGGGGAACCAGGCGAAGAATTTAAGGAAAACATAAATACTGCTTCGGATGCAGCTTTAGCTTCTGGAATTACCAGTATTGTTTGTATGCCTAATACAGATCCTGTAATAGACCAAATACCTATCATTCAATATATAGAAAAAAGAGCTAAAGAAACAAATGGAGTAAAAATATATCCTTCAGCTGCTATTACAAAAAATTTAGAAGGAACACAACTTACTGAAATGGGTTTATTATTGGAAGCAGGAGCAATATTATTTTCAGAAGCTAATAAAGTGATAAGCAATACTAAAGTAATGAAACAAGCTCTAACTTATGCTAAAAATTTTGATGCAACAATTATGATATCCCCCCAAGACCCAGATCTTTCTAAAAATGGGGTAATGAATGGAGGTGCTTTAGCTAATAGATTAGGATTACCAGGAATACCTAAAGTTGCAGAAATTATTCAAATAGAAAGAGATCTCAGGCTATTAGAGAGTACAGGTGGAAAATTACATTTTATTAATATAACTACAAATGATGCAATTATTGCAATCTTAAATGCGAAAAATAAAGGATTAAATGTAACTTGCTCTACCGCACCACATTATTTCAGTTTAGATGAAACTGCTGTTGACGAATGGAAAACATTTGCAAAAGTTTTTCCTCCATTAAGAGAGTATGAAGATAAAGAAGCAATATATAAGGCAATAGTAGAAGATAAAATTGATATAATATCAAGCCATCATACTCCACAAGACCAAGATAGTAAAAGATTACCTTTTGAACAAGCAGAGTTTGGTATAATAGGTTTTGAGACTTTATTCCCTATATCTCTTGATTTGCATACTAATGGTAAGATGAAGCTTATAAATTTAATTGACAAACTTACTTATGAGCCTGCAAAACTCTTAAATTTAAATACTGGTAAAATTAAAATAAATGCTCCGGCAGATTTAACATTAATTGATATAAATACACCATACCAGTTAATTTTAGAAAATATGAACAGCAAATCTAAAAATTCACTTTTTGATGAGTATAATGTAAAAGGAAGAATATTATGTACTGTTGTTGATGGAAGAATAGTTTATTCCGAACCAAGCTTTGAATATAATTAAGGATATACATGTTAGTTAACATTATAGAATTATTTTCGTATCATAATGTTATTTTTTTTATTATTGCTAGTTTTTTTATTGGCTCCATTCCATTTGGACTCATCATTACAAGAATATCTGGTTATGGAGACATAAGAAAAATAGGTTCAGGAAATATTGGGGCCACAAATGTTCTAAGAACAGGAAATAAATTTTTAGCTATTTTAACACTTTGTTTGGATCTACTAAAAAGCTTTACTATACTTTACCTAGTTAAAATAAATTTTGAATTTAAACTTGAAGAAAATTTTTTAATACTTCTATATGTAATTATAGCTTTATTATCATTATTAGGGCACATGTTTAGTCCATTCATATCATTTAAAGGAGGAAAAGGCATAGCAACTGCTGCCGGAATACTTTTTTTCATTAATTGGTTTCTAGCGGTGTTTACCTTATTTATCTGGTTAATAATGGCAATAAAATTTAAAACATCTTCTATAGGTGCTTTAACTGCTAGTTTTATTTGTCCTATATTATTTTGGTTTTTATATAAAAGTAATTTTATAAAAAATATAGAAATTTCAATTCTAGAAGTTTATTTAGTCTTAATAATAACAATTTTAATATGGGTTAAACATATTCCTAATATTAAAAGGCTAATAGCAGGAACTGAAACAAAAATTTAGATAAACCAATTAATTTAAAAAAATAATTTGCTAAAATTGTAAAAGATTATTAATTGTGAATTTATATATTTAATTATAGTTAGAGTTAATATGAATATTGTAATAGTAGAATCACCAGCAAAAGCCAAAACTATAAATCAATACTTAGGTAATGATTATAAAGTTTTAGCATCATATGGACACATAAGAGACCTACCAAATAAAAAAGGTTCTGTAATACCAGATGATAATTTCTTTATGAAATATGAAGTACAAGATGATAAAAAAAAGCAGATACAAGCTATTAGCAAATCAATTTCTAAAGGAGATACTCTTTGGTTAGCAACTGATGCTGATAGAGAGGGAGAAGCAATCGCATGGCATATTCATTCATTTTTATCTGAGAAGAATAAATTAAAGGATGTTGAAATTAAAAGAGTGGTATTTAATGAAATTACAAAAAATGCAATTTTAGAAGCTTTTAATAATCCAAATAATATTGATATAAATATGGTAGATGCATACCAAGCCAGAAGAGCTCTAGACTACTTGATGGGTTTCTCACTATCTCCAGTTTTATGGAAAACACTTCCTAGAGCAAAATCGGCTGGTAGAGTGCAATCAGTTGCTCTCAAATTAATTTGTGATAGGGAGACTGAAAGAGAAAAATTCTTACCAAAAGAATATTGGACTATTAATTCTTCATTTAAAAAAGAGAATAGCGAATCTTTCTCTGCTAACTTAACGATTTTGAATAATAATAAACTTAAAAAATTTGATATCTATAGTAAAAAAATTGCTGATGAAGCAATCAGTAAGATTACAAATGTAAATAATTTTTACATAGACTCAATACAAAAGAAACGAATTAAAAGCCGAGCTGCTGCTCCATTTATTACATCTACACTACAACAAGAAGCTTCAAGAAAATTAGGTATAGGAGCAAAAAATACTATGAGAATAGCTCAAAGTTTGTATGAAGGTATAGAGATAAATGGTGAAACAATAGGTTTAATTACATATATGAGAACAGACTCTGTAAATTTATCAGATACTGCAACACAACAAATTAGACAATTAATAGAAAAAAAATATGGAAATACATACGTTCCAAAATCTCCTAATAAATATACAAAAAAGTCTGCTAATGCTCAAGAAGCTCATGAAGCTATCAGACCTACAGATATAAGTAATACTCCAGAAGATATAAAAAATTATTTAGATGAAAGACAAAGACTTTTATATGAATTGATATGGAAAAGAACAATAGCGTCACAGATGCAAAGTGCAGAAATTGATCAAGTAAGCATTAATATTATGTCAAAAGAACAAGACATAGGATTTAGAACTTCAGGTTCAATTTTAGTTTTTGATGGCTATAAAAAAATTTACACTGAAGATCAAGATGATACAGATAAAGATGAAGACAATAATAATATTCCGAATGTTAATGAAGGAGATGAACTTAAATTTTTTAACCTAAAGTCTTCACAACATTTTACTGAGCCCCCACCAAGGTATACTGAAGCTTCTTTAGTTAAAAAATTAGAAGAACTTGGGATTGGCAGACCTTCTACATATGCATCAATTGTATCTGTTATTAAAGATAAGGGTTATGTTAAATATGAAAAAAGGAGGTTTGAACCTGAAACAAAAGGAAGAATTGTTACAGCATTTTTAAATGGTTATTTTAGTAATTATATTGAAGAGAATTTCACTGCTAAACTTGAAAGTCAGTTAGATAATATATCTAGTGGCCAAGAAAATTGGAAAGAGACTCTAAAAAAATGGTGGTTACCATTCAAATCTAATATAGATGATGCCTCTGAACTAAGAGTAAGAGATGTTGAAAAACGAATAGATAATGACTTAGGACCTCATTTTTTTCCAGAAACTGAAGATGGCTCTGACCCAAGAAAATGCCCTAAATGTAATGATGGTAAGTTAAATATACGATATGGAAGAAGTGGAGGATTTATTGGTTGCTCCGCGCACCCTGATTGTGACCATACTGCACAATTAATAGTAGGAAAAGGGAAAGAATCTAGTAAATTTGAACCTGTTAAGTTAGGAGTAAATGATGATAATGCTACTATTACATTAAGGATAGGCCCATATGGTCCTTATGTGCAAGCAGGAGAAACTCCAGATAAAGGAAATAAAAAAGCGATAAAACCTAAGCGTGCATCTATACCTAAGAATATAGATATTGATAGCGTTACACTTGAAACTGCCTTATCAATGCTTGCCTTACCGAGGGATATAGGATTACATCCTGAATCAGGTAAAATGATAACAGCAAATAATGGAAGATTTGGCCCTTATGTTAAGCATGGCAGTACTTTTGCTAGCATAAAAGGAGATAGTGAGGATGTTTTTACTATAGGAATAAATAGAGCAATAGATTTAATTGTTGAGAAAGAAAATAATCCTTCAAAAAGAAGGAAATATTCAAAAAAAAAGCAAAAAAGTAAATAAATTATTATACTATCTTGACACATAATAAAGTTAAGGTATTCTCTCCATCAAAATAAAGGGTTAAAAAATGGCAAAACCAACTACTATAAAAATAAGACTGAAAAGTACTGAGTCAGGTTTTTTCTATGTGACAAAAAAAAATAGTAGGACTATGACAGAAAAAATGGAAGTAAAAAAATACGATCCAATAGCAAGAAAACATGTTTTATTTAAAGAAGATAAGATTAAATAGCCCTCTAGATCCAATACTAAATGGAATCAAATATAAAAATTAATAAAAATTTGCCTCTTTTAATATGTGATGCTGATGAGGTTATTTTTAAATTTATGGATACATTTGATTATTATCTTGAAAATAAAAATATGTATTTTTCTTATGAAACATTTAAGCTTAACGGAAATATAAAAAACAAAGATACTGATCAAGCTATAAATAGCGATGATATACCTAGATTAATATCAAATTTTTTTAAAATGCATACATTAGATATGCCCTTAATAAAAAATGCCAAGAAAACCTTGGAAGAGCTTAGTAATAAAATTAATATAGTTATTCTTTCTAATATTCCTATGGCTTCTTCTAATGATAGAATAGCATGCCTTAAAAAACATAATATGCATTATAATTTTATTAGCAACGAAGGTACTAAAGGCAATAAATGTATGGAATTAGCGAAATTAACGAATAAAAATGTTTTTTTTGTTGATGATTTACCTAATCAAATTTCTTCTGTAAGCAAGACTTGTAAAGAAATTATTACTATTCATTTCTTACAAAATGAAAAATTAATTAAAATTATTCCTGAGATTAAAGATTGTGATTATAAAGTTAATAATTGGAAATCTATAAAGAAAATCATTCTCAATAATATTTAGCAATTTGGTTTTTCTATGAAATTTTGTTCTTTCAAGGAACCAATTATTTGATAATCAAAATAATCAAATATAACTTTATGCACTATTCCATTCTTTAAATTAACTAAAATTTCTATTTCATTTTTTGGCTTTGAAACTATGTCACCATAAAGAAAATTTGCTGACCTTAATATTTTATAATTGTTTATTCTATCCAAGACAAATGTAGTAACGTTATTAAGCGATTCATCATCTTCACCAGTAAAAACTATATTATTATTAAATTTATCAGTTGAATTATTTTCTAATATAGTAAAAAAGTGTTGAATAGGATAGAGAGTATTTGCAGGAATTTCTATTACTTTTTTCTCTGGCTTCAAATATACTACTTCAGCATTATTTCCAATTTTTTTTGATTTTCCCTCGTATGATATCAATTCTTTATCATTAATTACTATTTTGGACGTAAACCTAAAGGTATCATGCTTTTTTGATTCCCAAGAAGAATACCTGAATATATTTCTTACTTGAGAGCCATTTTTATCTGTTATATCAATAGTTGTATTTTGATTAACTACCCAGCCATTACATACTTCACGCACAGATAAATGCATTTGTCCTATGGCATTATGTACTTTTGAAGAATTAGTTACTTTACCTATATTTAGATTATATATTGCTTCATGAGGAATAAATGTGAAATTAGTATGTTCTTCATTTGCATAAATATTAATATTGATGAAATATAATATAAAAAATATAAATATGGTTGTTTTCATATTAAACCTCATTATGTTTTAAAAATAAATACTAAGTAAACTTGTAATAAAATATCAACATGAGAGTATAAGTAAAGGATAAGAGATGAATATTATTGAAGAAAAATTAAATAATCTGAATATTGTTTTACCTTCAGCACCAATACCTGCCGCAAATTATATACCATATGTAATAACTAATAATTTAGTCTTTATAGCTGGTCAAGTTCCTTTTGAAAATGGAGAAATTAAACAAACTGGTAAAGTTGGAGATAATATAGATATAGATACAGCAAAAAAAATTGCAAGAATATGTGGATTAAATGTAATTTCAGTTTTGAAAGATGCCTTAAATGGAGATTTATCTCGAGTTACAAAGTGTGTTAAATTAGGTATATTTGTTTCTAGTACAAATGATTTTCATAACCAGCCAGAAGTCGCAAACGGTGCCTCTGATCTTATGGTAGAAATATTTGGAGATAAAGGTAAGCATGCTAGGTTTGCAGTAGGTACAAATAGTTTACCTAGAAATGTACCTGTCGAAGTGGATGCAATATTTGAATTTAAATAATGTTTTCATTTAAGACCTTTAATAAAATTTCTTCTATTGGAAAAATAAAGTGGGATGCCTGTTCAAAAAACTTAAACCCCTTTTTATCTTATACATTTCTGCATAACTTGGAAGAATCTAAATCAGTAGGGCCTGGAACGTCTTGGTTAACAAAGTACCTATGTATTTTAGATGAAAATGAAACTGTTGCTGTATCCCCAATGTATATCAAATTAGATAGTCAAGGTGAATACGTATTTGATCATGCATGGGCTAACGCCTATTATAATGCTGGTGGTAATTACTACCCTAAACTACAATTATCAATTCCATTTACACCAGTTACTGGAAATAGGTTATTAATAAAAAATAGCTTAAATAATCAACAAAAAAAAAATATTATGAGTTATTTTGCAGAATCTATTATTAATATTACTGATAATAATTTTTCTTCAGCACACCTAACATTTTGCACCAAAGAAGAAAGTATAGAATTAAATAAATATAAATTTTTAACTCGAATTGGTGAACAATTTCACTGGAAGAATAATAATTATAACGACTTTAATCATTTTTTAAGCACTTTAATATCAAGAAAAAGAAAATCTATATTAAAAGAAAGAAAATTTATTAAAGACAGTAATATAGAAATTATACTAAAAACAGGAAAAAATATTAAAAATATTGACTGGAAGTGTATGTATGATTTTTACATTAATACTTCAGATAAAAAATGGGGTAATGCATATTTAAATAAAGATTTTTTTAAATTATTGGAAAAAAATTTTTCAGATAAAATTTTAATTATTTTTGCTAAAGAAAAAGGTCATAATATAGCTGGCGCAATGCATGTTATCGGTAAAAATACGCTATATGGAAGATATTGGGGCTGTAATAAAAATATTAGATATTTACATTTTGAATTATGCTACTATCAAGCGATAGAATGGGCTATAAATAAAAATTATAAATATGTAGAAGGCGGCGCGCAAGGCCCTCATAAAATTCAGAGAGGCTACTTGCCAACTAAAACATACAGTTCACATTATATTTCAAATAAAAATTTTAGAGATGCTGTTAAAGAATTTTTATCTAAAGAATCAAAAATTATTAATAATGATATTGAGACTATAAATAGAGAATTTACACCTTTTAAAAGGAGTTAATTAAAACTTTTTTCTTTAGTTTTATTAAGAGAAATATCAAATTTAAACATATCCTTTTTAAAAGAAATTTTTATATGTCCTCCATTTGATAACTCACCAAATAATATACTGTTAGCTAGTGGCTTTTTTATTTCCTCTTGGATTACTCTAGCTAAAGGACGTGCTCCAAAAACCGGATCGAATCCTTTTTTGGCTAGAGATAATTTTGCACTTATATCTAATTCAATTGATATTTTTTTCTCTTCTAGTTGAGCTTCTAATTGATCGATAAATTTATCTACAATTTTTTCAATTACTTCTTCATTTAGGTTCTTAAATTTAATAATTGAATCTAGTCTATTTCTAAATTCAGGCGCAAAAAGATTTTTTATTGCCTCGCTATCATCTCCTGTCCTATTTTTTCTTTCAAAACCTATAGGAGCTTTAGCCAAGTCTGCTGCACCTGCATTTGATGTCATTATTAAAATAATATTTCTAAAATCAATTGTCTTACCATTATGATCCGTTAATTTTCCATGATCCATAATTTGCAGAAGAATATTAAATAAATCTGGATGAGCTTTTTCAATTTCATCTAATAATAATACTGCGTGAGGATTTTGATCCACCTTATCTGTTAATAAACCACCTTGATCAAAGCCAACGTATCCAGGAGGAGCACCTATTAATCTAGAAACAGAGTGTCTTTCCATATATTCAGACATATCAAATCTCATTAATTCTAATCCTAGATTTCTTGCTAACTGTCTCGAAACTTCAGTTTTACCTACACCTGTTGGCCCAGTAAAAAGATAGCATCCTATAGGTTTCTCAATATCTCTTAAACCTGCTCTTGCTAATTTTATGGCATCAGAAAGCTCACTGACTGCCTCATCCTGACCATAAACTACTAATTTTAAATCCCTTTCAAGATTTAATAATTGATCTTTATCACTCGAATTCACCCTTTTAGATGGAATTCTGGCTATTTTTGAGATGATATTTTCAAGATCTGAAACCCCAAGCATTTTTTTTCTTCGAGAAGGAGGTAAAAGTATTTGAGAAGCACCTAATTCATCTATTACGTCTATAGCTTTATCAGGAAGCTTTCTATCTCCTATGTATCTATCACTTAAGTCAACAGCAGCTTTAATTGCTGCATGGGTATATTTGACTCCGTGATGTTCCTCATAGTAACCCTTCAATCCATTTAAAATTTTTACTGCATCTTTTTTTGTAGGCTCAGCTATATCTATTTTTTGAAACCTTCTCACTAATGCTCTATCTTTCTCAAAATGACTTCGGTATTCCTTATAAGTAGTTGAGCCAATACATTTTAGTTCACCTGATGCCAAAGCAGGTTTAAGGAGATTGGATGCATCCATTGAGCCGCCGCTCGTTGCTCCAGCTCCAACTACAGTATGAATTTCATCAATAAATAAGATTGCTCTATTATCCTGTGAAATCTCTCTTAATATAGCTTTTAGTCTTTCTTCAAAATCACCTCTGTATCTAGTACCTGCTAATAGGGTTCCCATATCTAAACTGTAAATTATAGCCTCTTTTAAAATTTCTGGAGTATCTCCATTAACAATTTTTCTAGCTAATCCTTCCGCAATCGCCGTTTTTCCTACTCCTGGATCTCCTACATATAATGGGTTATTTTTAGTCCTTCTACATAAAACTTGTATTGTTCTATCAACTTCTTTATCTCTGCCAATTAAAGGATCAATTTCACCTTTTTTAGCTTTTAAATTTAAATTAACACAATAGGTTTCAATAATACTTTTCTTTTTAGTGTTATTATTTTCAGAGTTTTGGTTTGTTTTTTCCTCATATATACCATCAGATTTTGAACCATGACTTATATAGGATACTGCATCAAGCCTCGTCATATTTTGATTATTTAAATAAAATACAGCATGGCTTTCTCTTTCACTAAATATTGCAACAAGTATATTAGCTCCTGTAACTTCTTCACTTCCAGACATTTGGACATGATTAGCTGCTCTTTGTATCACTCTCTGAAATGAAGTAGTAGGCTTAACCTCTTCTCCTTTATTTAATTTTAAAGCAGTTAATTCATTAATAATAAAATCATTCAAAACAGCTCGTAATTGTTCAATATCTACATTACAAGATATTAAAACTTCATTTGCATCTTCATCATCTATTAAAGCTAACAATAAATGTTCTAGGGTAACGTACTCATGTTTATTTTCAGCAGCAAGCTCAAAAGATCTATTTAATGTTTTTTCTAACCTGTTAGAAAGCATTATTCTTTTTCCATAGTACACTGAAGTGGATGTTCATTTTTTCTAGCAAAATCCATAACTTGAACAACTTTAGTTTCTGCTATTTCATAAGGATATAATCCACATACACCCATACCTTTTTGATGTACGTGTAGCATAATTTGTGTAGCTTCAGCTCTAGATTTTTTAAAAAACCTTTCTAAAACTAAAATAACAAATTCCATAGGAGTATAATCATCATTCATAATTAATACCTGATAAAAAGAAGGTTTTTTAGCTTTAATTTTTTCTTCTATTATAGTTCCAGTATTATCAGAATTTAATTTATCTTTAGAAGTCATAAAATTCGATCCTATTTTTTATTTTTTTAATATCTATAATATAACATTATATAAACATTTTTATAATGAATTCTACAAAATATAGATACTATGTTAAAGTTAAATTAAATTTTTCTAAGTATAAATTTAATTCTCTTTGCAAATTATTAAGAGAGATTTCACTTTTTGCTTCAATTCTTGCTACCAAAACAGCTTGAGTATTAGATGCTCTTAACAGCCACCACCCATCATCTTTTTCTACTCTTAAACCATCAACTTTATTAACTATTATTTTTTCATTATCTAAAATACTTGTTAGTTCTTTTATAACATTAAATTTCTTTTCATCAGAGCAGTCTATTTTAATTTCTTGCGTTGAAAATGTTTTAGGAAGACTATTTAAAAAGTTGTCTAAAGCCTCTCTATCTTTAATTAATTCCAATACTCTTAATCCTGCATAAATTCCATCGTCATACCCAAGGTATCTATCAGCAAAAAATATATGACCAGACATCTCTCCAGCTAATGGAGCAGAAATTTCTTTCATCTTAGATTTAATAAATGAGTGACCAGTTTTCCACATTACTGGCGTTCCACCTAATTTTTTTATTTCATGAAATAAGTTTTGAGAAGCCTTTACATCTGCTATAATTGGCGCATTTGGAATATCTCTTAAAACTTCTTTTGATAAAAAAGCTAAAAGCTGATCTCCCCATACGATATTACCACTACTTGATACTACTCCTAACCTATCTCCATCTCCATCAAAAGCTAATCCAATATCAAGTTTTTTATCTATAACTAAGTTTATAATTTGTTCTAGGTTTTTTGGCTCAGTAGGATCAGGATGATGCGCTGGAAACATACCATCTATATTTTCATTAATTAAAATATGTTCTCCTGGTAAAAATTTTATAAGTTTTTTAATTATGTCTCCTGCAGCACCATTTCCAGGATCCCAGGCAACCTTTAAAGACCTATTAAATTTATCTAGTTTTAAAGATTTCAGCATAAAGTCTATATATTTATCAGTAATCAAATAATCTGATTTACTCCCAAGCTGAAAGTCCCATTCTCCATTTAGAGCCTTTTCACCAATTTCAAGTATATCTTTTCCAAAAAAAGGTACTTTACCCTTCATAATTTTGAAACCATTATGATTTGGGGGATTATGTGAACCAGTTACCATTATAGCTCCATCTGACCTTAAGTGATTAGCGGCAAAGTATAGCATTGGTGATGGTCCTACTCCAATATCTATTACATCTGCACCTGACTCATATAAACCTTTTTTTAAATTCTCAACTAATGAAGGAGAGGATATTCTTCCATCCCTGCATACAATTACTATTTTTTTATTTTTATCAAAAGAAGATGCAAAAATATTACCTAATCTCTCTGCATCTATATTATTTAAGGTATTACCGACCTCACCCCTAATATCATAAGCACGTAATATATTTTTATTAAAAACATGGGTATTAGACATATTTCAAATACTACTCCTACCTATACTAACATATTGAAACCCTAATTCAGCCATGGATACCGGCTTATATATATTACGAAGATCTATCATAACTGGTTTGTTTAATAATTTTTTTACTTTATCCAAATCTAAAGCCCTAAATTCATTCCACTCCGTTATCAAAACTATTGCATCAGTATTATTTATACATTCGTATGTATCATACATCCACCTCACGCCATCAAATTCCTTCATTTCTTTTGCAATTGGCATTCCTGCTGGATCATAAACTTTGACTTCTTTTGTCATTTTAACTAATTCAGGAACTATTATTAAAGATGGAGATTCTCTCATATCATCCGTATTAGGCTTAAATGTTAAACCTAATATAGAAAGTGATTTATTAGTTAATGGCTCAAGCGTATCTTTAATTTTTTTTACCATATTAATTTTTCTGGACTCATTAACTTCTATAACACTATCTATTATTTGACTTTTAGCACCTACTTCTTTTCCTATCTCAGACAATGCTCTTGTATCTTTTGGAAAACAAGAACCACCAAAACCAGGACCAGGATGAAGAAATTTTGAACCAATTCTTCCATCTAAACCTATACCTTTAGCCACCTCTTGAATGTCTGCTCCCACTTTTTCACAGATATCAGCCATTTCGTTAATAAAAGTTATTTTAGTAGCTAAAAAACCGTTAGAAGCATATTTTATTAACTCAGCTGTTTCTCTTTTTGCAAAAAGTATAGGAGTCTCTCTTAGATTTAATGGTCTATATAATTTCTCTAAAATAGACTTAGCAAAATTACTTTCTACTCCGCATATGACTCTATCAGGTCTCATAAAATCTTCTATAGCTGATCCTTCTCTCAAAAATTCTGGATTAGAAGCCACTTCAAAATTAATTTCTGATTTAAGTTCTTTTCTATAATTAAGCATATAAGACTCGATTTTTTTACCAGTACCTACGGGAACAGTGGACTTTGTAACTATAAGTTTAGGTTTGTCCTCTACGTTAATTAATTCTGCTATCTCTTTCGCAACTTCATATATATATTTTAAGTCAGCTTTATTATTATTTGTATTTGTAGGAGTTCCAACAGCTATAAATATTGCATCACTATTATAAAAATCTTCAGATAGATTAGTAGAAAAAAACAATCTTTTTGCTTTGACATTTTTTTTTACTAAATCTTCTAAGCTAGGCTCATAAATGGGAATTATTCCACTATTTAGATTATCTATTTTATTTTTATCTTTATCTATACATGTTACATTAAATCCAAATTCTGAAAAACAGGCACCTGATACCAATCCAACATAGCCAGTCCCAACAATAGAAATATTCATATATCTAATCCTTGCATAAGTTATTAATTATTTCTTTTACTTGGCTTTTATATTTTTCGTCTTTAATAGCTACTGATAATTGTGCTTCAAGAGCACCCATAATATTTCCACAATCATATCTATTACCATCAAATTTGTAACCTATTACTCTTTCAGTGTTAATAAGTTTTTTTATAGCATCAGTTAATTGTATTTCTCCTCCAACTCCTAATTCATGATTTGATAATTCTTCAATTATGCTAGGATTCAAAATATATCTCCCTATTATAGCTAAATTTGAAGGGGCTTTTTCTTTAGCAGGTTTTTCAACCATGCCCTTGACATGATAAATATTATTTTCATTTTTATAGTAATCAATAACTCCGTATTTCTCTATATTATTTTTATCTACTTCTTGAATAGCTACCACATTAGATTTACTTTTTTTATAGACTTCTATCATTTGCCCAATACAAGGAACGTCTGATAAAACTAAATCATCAGGTAATATTACTGCAAAAGGCCCAGAAATATAGTCTTTTGCACACCATATAGCATGACCTAAACCTAAGGGTTTATCCTGGATAACTTCAATTAAATTTTCTTGCTCAATTAAATTACTAGATATTAATTTAAAATATTCAGAGTTTTTATCTCCTAATTCTTTTTCTAATTTTTCGTTCTTCTTGAAATAATTAATAACAGATGGTTTATGAGGGGAATTAACAAATATAAATCTTTCTATTCCTGCATTTTTTGCTTCATTTACTGCATAATCTATTAAAGGTTTATTTAATATAGGTAAAAGTTCTTTAGCTACTACTTTTGTAGCAGGTAAAAACCTAGACCCTAATCCAGCAACTGGAAAAACTACAGTTTTAATATTATTTATAGAATTCATATATATATATTTACCTGTTAAAATTTATTAATTAAATAAATAAAAGTTATAGTTCTATTACATCTTCAATATGCATTTGTAAACTTTCTCTGCCATTCCATTCAGATATTTTTAATTTTCCAATAACATGCACATAATAATTATTCAAAAGACTTTTTCCTAAAGATGTTCCAACACTTCTAAACGCTATGCCATTTAATCTACGATTAGAAGAATCAGAAATAATACATTTAATATGTTTTTCTCCTACTATTTTAACACTAAATAAATTTACATCTTTAATAATAAATTTGGGTTCAGGGTTTCCTGCCCCAAAAGGTTCTATTAAACTTAGTTGCTTAATTAAATCTGGTATAGCACCCCCTACCGATACGGCCATATCTACAAAATGTTCCTTTTTAATATTTTTAACTTGGTTACTAACTTTATTATTAAGAAATATTCTTAAATCATTTATTTTTTCTTTATCAATCGTCAATCCGCAAGCCATTGGGTGACCTCCCCCATTAATTAGTATACCAGATTGCTTAGCAGCTGTAATCATTCCACCTATATCTATACCAGATACTGACCTACCTGAACCCTTAGATTCACCTCCATTTTCAGCAATAATAATAGCAGGTTTATTAAATTGCTCTACAATTCTACTTGCTACAATACCTATTACACCTGGATGCCAGCTATCACCATTTAATATTAGAATATCATTATGATGATAGTTTTCTGCCATTCTACTCGCGGCTTCTAAAACATATGACTCAAGTTTTTTTCTTTCTTCATTTAATAAATTCAAACGAATTGATATTTCTTTAGCACATTGCTCATTATTTGTTGTTAATAACTTAGCTCCAAGATCTGATTCACCAACTCTCCCACCTGCATTAATTCTAGGACCTAGTATAAAACCAGCATGAAAAACGCTAGGAAAATCTTCTATCTCAGACACTTTAAATAAAGCATTTAATCCAATATTTTGCCGTTTTGACATAATTTTTAAACCATGCCTTACTAACGCTCTATTTGGTCCAATCAAAGGTACTACATCACAAATTGTTCCTAATGCAACTAAATCTAAAACCGAAGATAAACTTTGAGTATCTTTTTCTTTAAGAAAGCCTATATTTACAAGATTATTTTTTAATGCACCAATCAACATAAATGATACGCCAACAGCTGCTAACATTCCTAAATCAGTATTATCATCAATTCTATTTGGGTTAACTAATGCTATTGCCTCTGGTAATTTAGCCTCTGGAACATGGTGATCAACAACTATAACATCTAAATTAATTTCCTTAGCAAATGCTAATTCTTTAAAAGCAGTTATTCCACAATCTACAGTTATAACTAAATCTATACCTTGGTCTTTTAAGTATTTAAAAGCTTTTGTATTTGGACCATAGCCTTCTTTTTGTCTATCAGGTATATATATAACAGGCTCAATTCCAAATTGTTTAAATGATTTATACAATACTGCTGAAGAAGTTGCCCCATCAACATCATAGTCTCCAAAAATTGCAATTTTTTCTTTAGATATAAATGCTTTAGAAATTCTATCTACAGCTTTAGCCATATCTTTTATAGACAATGGAGATGGAAGAGTTTCTCTTAGGCTTGGATATAGATAAATCTCAGCTTTATCTATATCAATACTACGTGCACAAATTATACGAGCTAAAAAATCGCTTATTTGCAAATCTTGAACTAATTTATTTACTTTTCTCTCTTCTATATCTTTTAGAGACCATATTTTTTTCTTTACAGAATTATAATAATTACCGTTCAATATTAATCTTCAATAACACTTTTTTTAGTAAAATTATGCTCTGCAGAAATGGTTCTAACAGTTCCGGTCTTTGATCTCATTATTATTGATTGTGTGCTAGCTCCAGAATTCCATCTTCTAACTCCTCTTAACATAGAACCATCAGTTACACCTGATGCAGCGAACATTACCTCACCATGTGCTAGTTCATTTAAACTATAAATTTTATTATAATCAGTAATACCTAATCTATCAGCTCTGTTTTTTTCATCATTATTTCTAAATGTGAGCCGTCCCCACATTTGTCCTCCTATACATCTTAAAGCAGAAGCGGCTAAAACACCTTCAGGTGCTCCTCCACTTCCAACATACATATCTACTCCTGTATCCTTACTAGCTGTAGCTATTACCCCTGCCACATCCCCATCGGAAATCAACATTATTCTAGCACCTGCTTCTCTTGTTTTTGCAATTAATTCTGCATGTCTTGGACGATCTAATATGCATACCACTAAATCAGAAATAGCAAGATTTTTAGCTCTAGCTAAATTTTTTAAATTAGCTTGCGGAGAATTGTCAATATTAACTATATCCTTCTCTAATCCTGGTCCAACTGCAATTTTATCCATATATACATCAGGCGCATTTAAGAACCCTCCATCAACAGCCATTGCTATAACCGCTAATGCATTGGGGCCACCTGTAGCACATATAGTCGTCCCCTCAAGTGGATCTAAAGCTATATCAATTTTTGGCCCTTTTCCTGTACCTACCTTTTCTCCAATATACAACATAGGTGCCTCATCTCTTTCTCCTTCTCCAATTACAACAGTTCCTTCTATATCCATTCCATTCAGAGCCACTCGCATTGAGTCAACTGCAGCTTGGTCTGCTGCCTTTTCATCACCTCTTCCCATCCATTTGGAGGCAGATAGAGCTGCTGCTTCCGTAACTCTAACCACTTCTAAAGCAAGATTTCTATCTAAAATACCAGTTTCATTTCTTTCGTTCATTTTTTACTCCTATTTATATATTTTCTACCCTTATTAAATATGACTTTCCAATTAAAGAATTTAAACTATCAATTTTATTTATAGCATTATTAATATTTAATTCATTACAATCATGAGTTAATATTATAATATATTTGTTTTCTTCACTTTCATTTCCTTCTTGTATAACTGAATCTAATGATATACCATTTTCATTTAATACTGACGTTATACTTGCTAAAACACCAGGTTTATCGTTTACTAATAGTCTTATATAATATTTACCTACCCTTGACGTTATTTTTTTATATTCTCTAACATTTTTAATTGAACGAAAACTGTTTAAAAATTTCTTACTTTTTGCGGCATGAATGATATCAGATACAACTGAAGAAGCAGTAGGTTCCGCTCCCGCACCTTCTCCTATAAAAGTTAGTTTTTTACTATAATCACCTTCTAAAAAGACTGCATTTAATGCTCCACCAATACCTGAACATATAGACCCTGATAAACATAATGCAGGATGAACTCTAAAATCTAATTTATTCTTCTCAAGACTAGCTATACATATAAGTTTAATTTTATACCCTAGCCTATTTGCATATTTTATATCCTCAGCCTCAATAGAAGTTATTCCTTCAACGTAGACCTTTTTTAAATCAGGTTTAGCTCCATAGGCTAATAATCCTAAAATCACTAATTTATGAGCTGAATCAATTCCTTCTACATCAAAAGTAGGGTCAGCTTCAGCAAAACCTAGTTCCTTTGCCTTTATTAATGCGTCTTCAAATGAATTAGAATTATTTGTCATATCTGAAAGAATATAATTACATGTTCCATTCAAAATCGCATGAATACTTATTATATTATTAGATACCAAACCATCATTAATACTATTTATAACGGGAATTGCTCCAGCCACAGCAGCTTCATAATAAATGGCTAGATCTTTATTTGAAGCCTTATCATGTAAATCATAGCCATATTTTGCAATTAATGCCTTATTTGCAGTAATAAAATATTTATTATTTTCTATAGCTGTATATGCTAATTTTTTAGCTAAACCATCACTTCCACCAACTAATTCTACAATAGCATCTATATCTTCTCTTTCAGCTAAGGCTAGAGGAGATTCTTCCCAGTCATATTTATTAATATCTATATTTCTATTTTTATTCTTATCTTTAGCTGAAATTGCTTTAATAATTATTTTTTTACCAGATTTTTGATTAATATTAATTAATTGATTCTCTAATAATTTCAACGTAGCTGAACCTACCGTACCCAAGCCAACTAAACCTATAGAAAAACTTTTTGAATTATCCATTTTTAACTTTCTTCATATTTATCAAAGAATACCTTAATATTTTTAATTGCCTGCCTAATTCTATATTCATTTTCTACTAAACCAATTCTTACAAAACCTTCGCCATTTTTGCCAAAGCCTATACCTGGTGCTACAGCAACTTTTCCATATTTAAGTAATTTTTTTGAAAATTCTAAAGACCCAATATTTAAAAATTTTTCTGGTAACTTAGCCCAAACAAACATTGTTGCTTTTGGCGAATCCATTTTCCAACCTATACGACTAAAACCCTCTACCAAAACATCCCTTCTTTTCATATAAACTGATCTTATATCATTTATGCATTCTTGAGGCCCATTTAGTGCTGCTATAGATGCTACCTGAACTGGAGTAAAAGCTCCATAATCTAAATAAGATTTAATTTTAGTTAATGCTTGAATTAAATTTTTATTCCCTACTGCAAATCCTACTCTCCAACCAGGCATAGAGTATGTCTTACTTAATGAAGAAAACTCTACTGCAATATTTTTTGCTTTTGGTACTTCTAATATAGATGGAGGCATTTGCCCGTCAAAATATATTTCTGCATATGCAATATCAGAAAGAATATATACCTCATATCTTATGCATATATCTACTACCTCTTTAAAGAAATCTAAAGTAGCTATTCTCGTTGTAGGATTATTAGGGTAATTTAAAACCAAAGCTTTTGCTTTATTATTAGAAGAGGATAATATTTTATGTAAATTTTTAATAAAATTATCATTTGGATTACTATCTATTGATAAAACTGAGGCTCCAGCAATAATAAACCCATAAGGATGAATCGGATAACTTGGATTAGGGACTATTACTTTATCTCCATTAGAAGTAATAGCTGAAGCTAAATTCGCAAGGCCTTCCTTAGATCCTAATGTTACAATTACTTCTGTTTCAGGATTAATATCTACATTAAATCTTCTTTTATAATAATTAGATTGTGCTCGCCTAAGACCAAGTATTCCCCTAGATACAGAATACCTGTGAGATTTTGGGTCTTTAATTGTATCACATAATTTATCAACTATATGCTGAGGGGTTGGCATATCAGGATTACCCATACCAAAATCAATAATATCTTCACCTAAAGAACGCTCTTTTGCTTTCATTGAGTTAACTTCTGCAAAAACATAGGGTGGAAGAAGCTCTATCCTGTCAAAATTTTTATTTTTTTTCATTTTCTGCCTAATTTAACTATAAGAGCTTTATAATTCTAATTGCAAAATCTAGGTTTTTATCCGCTATAGAATTTAATTTAATATTACTACTGTTAACGCCATTAGATGAAAGAATTGTTATTATTTCATCCACAATATCATTTAAATTAGATTTTATATCATTTGACTGAATAAGAATATCAAAATTTTCATATTTTTGAGCTTTAGAAATTAATATTAAAAGGTCTTTGTCAGAATCATTTATAAACATTTTATTACTTTGAAAACTAAAATAACCTATTAAAATTCCATCTTCAGGTTGTGTTATATTTTTATGCTCTTGAAGAGTTAATAAACCAGCTAGAGTTTTAGATGATATCGGAGTATAATTTATACTTTGATAATCATTTTTCTCTAATAAAGACCATGTAATTAGTTCTTCAATATTTTTATCAAATTCACTTATAGATTTATTTTCACATGAATTAAGAAAAATAATTAAAAATAAACATCTCATATATAATTTGAAGTAATTTGTTATCATAATATATATTTAAATTTAAATTACGGAAACATTGGAAAGTTTAGTAATCCATCTGTTTCATTAAAACCTAACATTAAATTAAGATTTTGTATTGCTTGGCCAGTTGCTCCTTTTAATAAATTATCTATTACTGAGATAATAATAACCTGATCTGTAGATTTATCAAAAAAAGCTTTCATTTTACATAAATTTGTGCCCCTTACATCATGAGTAGATGGAAGAGATTCTGAATACTTAACAAATTGTTCATCAGAATACTTATTTTTTAAACAATTTATGACATCATCGATACTTGCTTGATCATTCATACTAAAATAAATAGTTGATAATATTCCTCTTTTTATAGGTAAAAGGTGAGGTGTAAATAAAACCTTATGAATAGTAGAACCAAAATCTATAATCTGGTTTTGTATTTCTGGTCTATGTCTATGACTAACTAACCCATAGGCGGAAAAACCTTCAGAAACTTCTCCATAAAGTAAATTATTTTTTAATGTTCTTCCAGCTCCTGAAACCCCTGATTTTGAGTCTATAATTATATTACCCTCTTTTACTATGTTATCATTAATTAATGGCAATAATGGGAGTAATGCAGAAGTTGGATAACAACCTGGATTAGCTATAAATCTTGATTTTTTAATTTTTTCTCTATTAATCTCAGTTAACCCATATATAACATCTTTCTGTATTTCTATTGCTTCATGTTTTTTACTATAAATTTTTTCGTATGATTCTATATCTTTAAACCTAAAGTCTGCAGATAAATCACAAATTTTTATATTCTTTGGCAATGAAGATAATATTTTTTGAGTTTTACCATGTGGTAAGCAAGATATAACTGCATCAATATTAGAAAAATTAATATCTTCAATTTTTTTTAAATTAGGTAAATTAATTCCACCTAGATGAGGATAGATTTCTGAAATACTTATACCTGCATTACTATCTGCAGTTAAATCTACAATGTTATAATTTTTATTATTTACTAATAATCTTATTGCTTCAATTCCAGTATAGCCACTGGCTCCAAGTATTGCGATATTAGCAGAATTAGTATTTTTTTGATTTTCTGACATTTTAAATACTCCATCAAAAAGGTTTTAAGTAAAAAAAAAAGCGGTTGAAAGTTAACAACCGCTTTAATAAAAAAATAAAAAAAAAATTATCTTTTAGAAAACTGAAAGCTTCTTCTCGCTTTTGGTTGCCCATATTTCTTTCTTTCAACTCGTCGGTCATCTCTTTTTATAAAGCCTGCAGTTTTTAATGCTCCTCTTAATTCAGGCTCATATAAAGATAAAGCCTTACTTACGCCGTGTCTCAATGCACCTGCTTGCCCAGTATGTCCACCTCCTACTACAGAACAATTTATATCATAGGTTTCTTTTCTTTCCACTAACTCAAGTGGTTGAGATATAATAATTCTATGAGTTTCTCTTTTAAAATATTTTTCTACTTCAATTCCATTTACTATTATTTTACCCGAACCAAGTTTCATCCAAACTCTAGCTATAGATGACTTTCTCTTTCCAGTAGCATAACTTCTTCCAAGCTTATCTATTTTTGGTGAATTGTCTTCATTTTCTATTTTATTCACTATAGGATCTGGAGTATTTTCTTCAGTATTTATATTTTCTTCATTATCAATCATTTACTATCTCTTTTATTTTTATCATTCATTACTGATATATCTACAAGTTGAGGTTTTTGTGCTTCATGTGGATGATTTTCACCTGTATATATATATAATTTTTTTAATTGCTCTCTACCTAAAGGTCCTTTTGGAATCATTCTTTTCACTGCTAATTCAAGAGCTTTCTGAGGTTTTTTACTTTCTAGTATTTGCCCATAAGTTTCTGATTTAATCCCTCCTGGATAACCAGTATGCCAATAATGTATTTTATTATTCGCTTTTTTACCTGTAAGAGATACTTTTTCAGCATTAATTACTACAACATTATCTCCACAATCCATGCTAGGAGAAAAAGTAGGTTTATGTTTACCTCTAACATAGTTAGCTATAATAACAGACAGCCTCCCTAAAACTAAATCTTTTGCATCAATTAGCAACCATTTTCTATCTATATCAGATGGACGAGCAACAAAAGTCTTCATAATACTTTCTTTCAAAATAAAACATTAAACAAATAATAAAAACGGAGTATGCCTAAAAGATGCGAACTGTCAATGTTTGTAATTAAAAATCATTAAATATTTTATAAAATAAAAGACTAATATAATATATATATTATGGTATACTTAACAATAAACAACTAGTAATTATAATATATTGGATATGCAATGTCTTCAACTTTAAATAACCTTTTAACATACGAAGTAGCTGATAATATAGCAATATTAACGCTTAATAGACCTAATCAACAAAATGCTCTCTCTTCTGACTTAATGAAAGATTTAATACATAAATTAGATGAAATTAAAGATAATAAAAATATCAAAGTTGTTACCATATTTGCTAATGGAAATAATTTTTGTGCAGGACATGATTTAAAAGAATTAAAAATGGATAAAAGTGAAAAGAGATTTAAGCAAATATTTGAGCTTTGCAGTAGTTTAATGATTAAGATTGTAAAATTACCTAAACCAGTAATTGCAGGAGTTCATGGTATAGCTACAGCAGCAGGTTGCCAATTAGTTGCAAGTTGTGATTTAGCAATAGCTTCTGAAAATTCAAAATTTGCTACTCCAGGAGTAAATATTGGCTTATTTTGTTCTACGCCAATGGTAGCTGTTTCAAGAAATGTTGGGAGAAAACAAACAATGGAAATGCTTTTAATGGGAGATTTTATTTCGCCATCTAAAGCAATGGATATAGGATTAATTAATAATATAGTTAAAAATAAAAATATTAGAGAAGAAACTTTGAAAGTAGCAAAAATAATAGCTTCAAAATCTACAGCTACAGTTGCAATAGGAAAAGAAGCTTTTTATAAACAATTAGAAATGAGTATTGAGGAAGCATACAAATATACTAGTAAAATAATGAGCTCTAATATGTTAAAACAAGATGCACAGGAAGGCATATCCGCTTTCATTGAAAATAGAAATCCTAAATGGTCTGATAAATAAAGATTTAATATGCAAAATAATAAAACTATCATATATGACGACCAATACATTAGAGACATATTAGATAAAACTAAAAATATAGCTATGATTGGTCTCAGCTCCTCCTGGCAGAGACCTTCTTACTTTGTTGCCAAATATTTATTAGACAGAGGCTATAAAATATTTCCGGTAAATCCGAAGGAAGCAGGAAATAAAATTTTAAACCAAAAAGTATATTCAAATATATTAGAAATAAAAGAACAGATTGATATGGTTGATGTATTTAGAAAATCATCTGATGTAGATTTTTTAATTAATGATATTTTAAAATGTTCTCCAACAACAATATGGCTTCAAATAGGAGTAATTAACTATAAAATTCAAAATATAGCTGAGAAAAATAATATTAATATTGTAATGGATAGGTGTCCTAAGATTGAGTATTGTAGATTGTCTGGAGAATTAGGCTGGGCAGGAATAAACTCCGGCACATTTTATAATAAAAGAAGAATAATTAAATCAATAATGAAATAAAGTTTTAGAAATAGAGTTTTATATGGCAATACCAAAAAATAACTATAAATTTGAAACAAGAACTATACATGCTGGCGCTGCTCCTGATCCTTCTACCGGAGCTAGAAACACACCAATATATCAAACTACTGCATATACTTTTGATAATACAGACCATGCAGCATCATTATTTAACTTACAAAATTTTGGATTTATATATTCACGATTAGGAAATCCAACCGTTTCAGTTCTTGAGGAAAGAATAGCTAACTTAGAAAACGGAAGAGCAGCGGTAGCATGCGCATCAGGGCACTCAGCTCAACTTTTAGCACTTCACCCACTAATGGAGCCTGGAGACAGAATAATAGCATCTCAAAACTTATACGGAGGTTCTATAACTCAATTCAATCATGCTTTTAAAAAATTTGGATGGGGTGTAGACTTTGTAGATGCCACTAATGCCAAAAATATTGCTAAATTAATAAAACCAAATCATAAATGTATATTTATTGAGAGTTTATCAAACCCAAGTGGAATAATCCTTGATATAGAAAAAATTGCAAAAATTGCAGATAGTGCAAAGATACCCCTTATAGTCGATAATACTATGGCTAGCCCTTATTTGTTTAAGCCTATTGATTGGGGAGCTAATATTGTTACTCACTCATTAACAAAATTTATAGGAGGTCATGGAAATTCTATGGGAGGTATAATTATTGAAGGAGGTAATTTTGACTGGTTTGCAACTGATAAATACCCTTCTATGTCTCTTCCAACAGAATCTTATCATGGATTAGTTTTTGCTGAAACTTTTGGTGATTTTGGTTATTCAATGAAAATTAGAGCTGATTCATTAAGGGATATAGGAGCAACACTTTCTCCAACAAATGCCTTTTATTTTATAAATGGTCTTGAAACTTTGCATTTAAGAATGGAAAGGCATTGTTCAAATGCTCTAAAGGTATCAAAATTTTTAGTAAAACATAAAAATATTTCTTGGGTTTCTTATGCCGGATTAGAAAAAAGTAAATTTAATAATTTAGCTAAAAAATATATGAATAAAGGAGTTGGGCCCGTTTTCACATTTGGTTTAAAAGGAGGATATGCAGCTGGAAAAAAACTAATAAATAATGTAAAAATTTTTTCTCATGTTGCAAATGTTGGTGATACAAGAAGTTTAATCTTACATCCAGCCTCTACCACTCATAATCAGTTGTCCGATAATCAAAAAATAAAGGCTGGTGCTGGCCCAGAAGTTATTAGAGTATCTATAGGAATTGAGCATTATCTAGATCTAATAAAAGATCTAAGAATAGCTTTATCATCTTTATAAATTAATTATTTGGAGCTAATTCTTCCAATATTTCAACTTTTGGAGCATTATCTAAAAATTTGGCCATAGCTTTACCATAAATTTTATAATGATTTGTTTTGGTATGAGTATTAAGTGCTTCCTTATCCTTATATCCCTCAAGAAAAACATATTTATGAGAAGATTTTTTATATAGTCTATAAAATAAATTATCTTTTTCTTCTGAATTAACAGCACTTACCAACTTTTTAGCAATTTCCTCAAATTCTTTTTCTTTCCCATTTTTTACTATAATTTCTGCCACTA
>Ga0222718_10000366_pt1 | contig 48000 bp, 54 predicted proteins | sample C33_27DmetaG_FD_165045 | JGI IMG/M metagenome (GOLD analysis project Ga0222718, IMG submission 165045) | Estuarine water microbial communities from San Francisco Bay, California, United States - C33_27D | ecosystem: Environmental > Aquatic > Marine > Unclassified | place: USA: California... | reverse complement strand
CGGCCCAAATTTTGCGGCTGCCTGCGCTGCTGGTAAAGTGGCACCATTGCCGCAGGCATTTAAACAATTGGCGCGGGTACTGCCTGCCTTTGCATTAAGGCCGTGCAGGCTGGTTGGCGTTGCGCCTTTAACGTGCACAAAAGCCACATTACTAGCGCCACCGTTTGCGGCAATAAAGCTGGCCAGCGTTGCGGCGCAAACGTATTGCGCGGCGTTGCCTTGTACCCAAAGCGCCTTACTGTTTTTTGTAACGCCAGCGGGCAGCGCGGCCAAGGTATGCGGGCAGCCTGCCAAGGTGCCTGCAATGGTGCCATTAACGGCGGCGGTGGTAGCGGTAGCGGTGGTGGTGGTGTTGTTTGTTTTAACCATTTTAAAAAGCCTTGTGTAATTTTGGCAAGCGGTATTGCTTACCAACAATGCTATTATACGGCCGCTATTTTAGTTTGCAAGCATTAAAATAGCATTATTTTAAAAAAATTTTGCTTGCCAACTACGAACCGCCTGAGCGGTTTTTTGCGGTTAGCTGGCGAACAAGGCGATAACGAACACGGTTAGAAGCCCAGAAATTACGAACAGCATGATAAAGCCCTTTGTTTGGTTGCAATGCTGCAAATAAGCCAAGGCGGATAAACGCTGCCAAGCATTATTTGCTCAGGCTCGGCTCGCGTCGGCTCGCGTCGGCTCGGACTCGGCTCAGACACGGCTCGGCTGGTCTCTAGTCAACTCTACTCATACCTATTATCTATATATACGATCGCAGCTGATCAAGGTTGGTCCATCAGTCCATCAGTCCATCAGTTATCAACAGCAATCCATCATACCTATACCTGTTGACTATTGCCCATTGATCAAACGCGATCGCACGTGATCCATCAATCCATCAAAGTCGTTGCGCTGACCAGACCAGAGGGCCAACGGACGATCGTCCATCACTCCAAATCCGCCCTCGTACAAATCAAGCAGCCCTGATCGTGGCCGATCAACCAAGTTCCAAACCTTTCCACCGTGTCGCAAATATGCAGTTTGCCAAGCGATTTGGTGTGGCGATAAGAGCTTCGGTAAATTTGTTCTTAACTTATTTTTGCAGATTTTCAACTCAAACCAAAAGGGATAGCCGTCAACAATGCCATGCAGATCAGGCACTCCAGGTGTGGCCCAGCTTTCTAGCCGTGTCCAGCAAATGGGTTGACTTTGAGTTGCTTTGCGCAGGCGATGCCAGAACTGGCTTTCGGGCTTAACAGGCATGGATTTACACTTTGCTATATAGAGAGTGATACCGCTGATCCGGGGTTGAATGTTTTTTTTAAAATCAAAATCGTCGCGCGGACCAGAGAAAGTTTATCTAACCTGATTACTGGTCAAAAGTCCAATATCTGTGTTTTGTGGTATATCAAGCACTTAACCTAAAAGATAGTGAGATATTGATATAGTGGACCTGATGAAGAAAATTTTTTCCAATCGCGGAAGTCCGCTATCACTCTCTATATAGCAAAGTACAAAAATCCCCCGCGCTTGTGTGGCGCGAGGGTGTGTATGCAATTATTTAGTTAGCTGCGAAGTTTTTGATCTGCTGCCATTTACCCGTCCCGCCAATTGTGGAAGGTTGGAATAAGTAGCAATATTCAATATCTGGACTTAGATCTGCCTTCCACTCAAGCATGCTGTTATATTCTACAGCTTCGGTAGCTTCATCGCCACGGTCACGGCCAAATGCTACAGTGACATTTGGCTGGCGTTGGTCGTAACTGTGTGGCCCACCGGGATAAAGGTAGCGTTGTAAGCAATGCAGATTGCCTAGTGCTATAAGCTCACGTACACGGTCACAATGTTTGTAGTGTGCGTTGAGCATTTTACCTACCCCTTTTGGATAGCCATCCATGTGGCAGTAGATTACCCGTATATGCCCATTGGGCATGAGGTATGCGATATTACTACGTGTTGCCATGATAATTCCTCCTGGTTGGTGGGGATACAAAACAGCCCCTATACTTAAAAAGTACTGGGGCTGATTTTAGGTGAACATAACTATTTGTTCACAAGCACATACTCAGGGTACAAGCCTTGGCGATACTTTTTTGTTCGCCTGTCAGCACAGGCGATCGGCATGCCGTGCAGTTTGCGGAGCCGGTGTACGATATTAGCAAGATCGGCGTTGTTTTCTACGCCGAGTTTTTGTGCTTGCGGTAAGCTGACAGCGCCATGCTCACGTAAGTAAGCAGCGACAGCCATCGTCATATTTCCGGGCATCAATGTATTAAGAGAATCCATTTGTGGCTCCTGTAAAAAGCGGCCCCAGCGAGGGAACACTGGGGCCGAATGGGAAGAAAGCAACGATTGGACAAAACTACTTTGCCACAACCAATCTAATAAAGCTAGTCCCCCATGTTGCACTACTGCGCGATTGCCCACCATTTAGCAGCATCAAAGTCATAGGGTTGTTTTTAGCACTCGTGCCGCGCCTTGCACCTGCTGCCAAAATAGCACTCAGGCGGTTATCTCCATTAACACCGTGTAGGTGGTCAATCAGATCATTAAACCGCACACCTTTGTCGGTGTATGTTTTGTCACGGAAAAATGGCACTGGCCGGTCAGTTGTAAGGGCCACGTTCGGTAGTGGTTCAACAAGCACATTATGCGTCTGGCCACCGGCATACTTGAGAATAAACTGCCGGATGGTGGCGTTAGTAATTTCGCCACTGGGTAAACTTTCAGCGCCAAAAATTATCCGGCCCTGGTCGTTTTGGAGTGTGGCCACTGCTTTAGCGGTTTTAGGCTTGGGTGATACAACTGGGGTGGTTTTGAGGAAGTTCTCACTGATAGCTTTGTCAGCTTGTGCCGGTGTGAGAACTTTACGTGGGATAGCAGGAATATCAGCTGTTTTAACATTCTTTTGCTGCTTTGCTTTGAACTTAGTGATTTGTGCGGTAGTAGGCTTGCTCGGCAAACCTGTTTTTGAAACTTGCTGGTGTACAGCCATGATGTAACCCCTTTCTGCGGGTTAGTTGCAATATTAGTAATATTGCATGGGTGAGTAATAATGCCCAACACTTTTTTATCAAAAATGCAAAGCAGGTTAGATTTCAGCTTTTTCCACACAGTGTATAGTTTGTACATGATGTGCGTCGGGGAACTCTGCATGCCCAAAATCCATGAGCATTTGCAGATTATCCGCGATGTACTGCCAGCAGTTCCCGACATTACCAAACCGTAAAGGTTCGCCCTGCCATGCAGTTACTTCTATCGCATCATAGTACGGTATATCTGCTGGATTCATCCAATACATGACGATAGAGATAATAAAATATGTCATGATCAGTCAAAAAATGCTACTAGCAGCAGTGCGAATACTACTCCTAGTAGCCCATATAATAAAAACATATCCCCCCCCCTAGTGCATGAGTAAGTAGATTAACGTCACAATGCCGACTAAACCTGCGCATGCTACCAGGAAGGCCACACCTTCAAAGAACATTTTTAAGATGCACATATCTAAACTCCTTTGCATTTTGCACAACATAACTTTCATTATCATGTTGTTGGTATGCATGTATCGCATCTCTTGTAACTTGCCCACCGATTGTAGGTACAAAATGTAAACGCATTTTGTCCAAACCTTTTGGCATCATCTTCCAACTGGGTTGGTCCCTTTGCACAGTATCATGGCCAGCAGCCTCAACTACATAACCTTCACGCACAAACATACCATCTTGCAAGCGCCATGTCTCGGCAAGGTAAACATCAGTCACGCCGTAAAAATTGTTTGCATTCCACATAAGCAACCTCCTAACGTTAAGTAATATACTAACGTTGCCTTAACAGAGGGGCGAAAACCAGCAGTATTTAATCGCCTTCTACTACTTTATACTCAGTGGTTATTTCTTGCAGGGCAGGGTAATCGTTCTGCATTTCTTGTATTGCTCGCATAACTTCTTCACGGTTCATTTGATCAATTTTCCCGTGCAAGATTTCTTTGCGGTCAATATAGATTCCTGCAGCTTGCCCGCGAAACTTTTCAGCATTGATAGCAGCGGCAAAATTTCCTGCTTGCATTGCTTCGTCGCGTAGCTCTGCCAGTTTGCGCACATGGTTTTCAAAGTTGACTTCGTATTTACGGCCGAGTTCTTCTTTGATTTCACGGATGCGTTGTGTTACATGCGGCCATTTTCTAGGGTTCAGTAACTCACTGGCTTTACTGTGCGCACTACGATTACTGTACCCAGCTTCTACGGCACACTGACTTTGTGTTAAATCGTCGCGTGTAGCATAGAGCAGTGCGAACTTTTCTTGTGTTTTTGACAGCCCTTTTTCGCGCTTTGGATTTGCTACGACATCAAGCTGGTTTTTATGTGTGACTTTTGGTGCAACCATTATAGCCATTCAGGGCGCGGACGGCCCCACTCATAATGAACAATATCCAGACTTTCCTTATATTTGTAATAATCCCGATACGCAACAATTAGGTCATCGTTTTTGTATTCATCGGGCATACACTGTGGCACCTCGGTAAAGAAGTTTGTATCAATACCCCAAGGCACTTGTGCGAGGGGTAACAATAACCGAATACTTGCGTGTGTTTTACCACGCCTGAATAAAAATTCTTCATGTAATGCGTAGAACAAATGGTGTGTCCATATATAATTTTCTTTCGCACTACGCACCCAAACAGTCATCGGGTGGTTCATGTAAGCCTTTTGATACAGCTTATTTACATTCGCATACCTATCACCATCCACTAATCGGTGGGCAGTGCATAACATCTGTGCTGTTTCAAGCACCATTTTTACAACATGCTTATCGCCATGCATTTGCGCAGCGCGTTTAGGATCAGAATCCAAGTGAAATATATTCATAACTCCCCCTTTCTACGGGAACCCTAGTTCAAGCCAGAGCACACAGGGCACAGATTGCTGTAACCCCCTCCGGCTTGAACTAGGCTGGTATGATACAATTTAACTGTTATCAAATATGTCTAGGGGGACCTAGACATATTGGGACGCCAGCCTTGGCAATAACTCTGCACATGAAATAAACATACGGGGTTGCCCAGAGTATTGCATTGTACCCTCTAAGTGCCCACACCAGTAGCGGCACTCCACAAGGAGGTTTGCGTCCCACCCCTATCCTGTTCAATACCAGCAAGCACCTCGTATACATCGCCGAAAACACTGAGTTCATCAGCGGCTTGGCACACAAGTTTTTCTGCTGCTACAATAGCTGGTTGCTTACCTTTAAGGTACGCAAAATCATCGGCCTCCAAACGCATCAACGCCCCTTTAGCTGCCCAGTAACCTTGGTATGCTGCGAGCAAACTTTCTTCGTTCGTAGCCAGTACTTCGGCAAATGTTTCATGCGCAGTGGGTATACGCTCAGCGGTATAGTCCCATGCAATTTGTGATATACGCCCATACATACCCATCATACAATCCGCCGACAATACATGGTGCCATCGGGCATGGTGCGGGTAGAAATGTTTTTCTTTTGGGCGTATGCAGCAGTCCGCAGGCGCTCTGCCTCTTTACGGTTAGCAACTAATACTGAATCACCAACAGCCATGTCCTTGATTAGTGCGGTCCACTTGCCGCGTGGTGCGGGGCCGTCTGTAGGCTTACCTTTGAAAATTTTGTACAACTTCTTAAACATAAGCAACCTCCTATATATTTTGCTTGTAATATATAAAAGCCCTAACGAACACTAATTACAAAACTTTTTTACTCACCAACCCATACGTACTGTCGTGTAGCAATTTGAACAAATCACACGACGTAACTCGCTTATTTCAAGAAAAAAGTGTATAGAACCACAATTAGGTTCACTACAGCGTAAAGCAGTTACATCTTGAAATGTTTCTTCTACTTTTGGTAGTGGAAAATCTATCACATTATCTTTTGACATGAGGAACCTCAAGCTATCATAACAGAATGTTTTTCTTGTAAGCCACGTGTCCAAGGTTTGTCAGAAAAAGATTGTTTTGCTTCGCCCCAGTTTGTACCAAACTCAGCGTCGACTAAACTTGGTACTTGTAATGATACGCATGTTTCCATAATTTCTTTTATATGTCGCGCATCTTTTTCGCTGCTTACAGCAACATCAAGTTCATCATGAACTTGTATCATCGGCAAGTATCCGTTTTTGTACAGCGCGACCATTGCTGCTTTAGTTTGGTCAGCGGCACTTCCTTGTATTAATTTATTCAACGCTTTGTATGTAAACGCACGCCGAATACTTGGGCCATGTTCACTAAATGCAGCTTCATAATCCATCGGTTTATAAGTACCGTACTTACTCGGTTCCCACTTATCAAACCTGCATCGCCTACCTAAAAGTGTACGGATAACACCTTTAGTCGCGGCACGTTTACTTGCATACTCGCTCAGTTGATTAACGAACGGCACTTTTGCATGATATTGCTCAAATAACTTTTTACCTTCATCTCTTTCAAGGCCAAGGCTTGTCGCCAGTTTATTTGTGCCCATGCCATAGAATAACCCTAGGTTAATATCTTTTGCTTGTTTACGGGGTAATCCTACAATATCAGCGGCCATTTGGTGAAAGTCAGTTGCCACATCACGATGATATTCATCAGCAAATGCCTGTGCACCATTAAACTCTAATAAGCTGGCATAGTGCACAACTAATCGCGGTTCTTGGCTACTATAATCAAATGCCCCCCACAAAGTATCTTGCTCAGGTAAAAACAAGCTACGGATCATGGGGCCAATCTGCGCATTACGTGCTGGCATCTGCTGTAAATTAGGGCTGCTATAGCTGAACCGCCCTGTGATAGTACCAGCACCATCATTACGCAGCTGATGCAGCTCTGCATGTATGCGCCCATTATGACTATGCTTTAATATCGTATCTACAAACGTAGTGCGTGCCTTATTCAACTCACGGGCCTGCACAATCAATTTTGGCACTGTATGCGAATGGTTTTTCAACCAGAACTTTGTAAAGCTAGGTGCTTCAGTTTTTTCTGTACGTGGGTATGGTAGATCAATAGCATCAAAAGCTTCAGCAATACTGGCAGCAGCCCATATTTCTACATGCTTACCTGTTTCACGATGCAACTGTGTCAGTAACTGCTGCTCTTCTTTAGCAAAGTACGTTTTAAGCTGCTCAGCACGGTCTGTATCTATACGCACACCATTACGGCGCATAGGTATCACAGTAGCTAGTACATCATGTTCTAAAGCTACTATATCGCTGATGTCTTGTTGTATAACCAGCGACTGAAAGTAATTCCATAAACGAAGTGTTAAAGCAGCATCTTGCTCTGCGTATGCACCAACGAAGCTAGCTGGCAGTTTATACATTTCACTTTTTGGGTCAACGCCAAACTCAGCCGCAGCTTCACGTAAATCTTTTTCTGATTTGATGTCAGCTAAATAATCTCTGCTTAAATTATTTAGTGAGTAACTAAACCTGTTTTCATCAAGCAGGGGAGCAATCACCATTGTATCACGTATATGGCCGCTTACTTTCACACCGGAAGCTAACAGCCACCCAACATCATATTGTGCGTTGTGAAATACTAACTCTTTATCAGGGTCGTCAGTAACACTAGCCAACCACCGTAGTGTTCGGCGTGCATCTAAGTTTGGGCCAATCTCATGCCGTATAGGAAAGTACCACTGGTTATCAGCTACTGCCACCGCGACACCAATTATATACCCATCAGCACGGGGCCACCCGCTACCTAAATCACGTAAATTTGGGTCACAGGTTTCAAGGTCAATTGCTACTGTTTCGTAAGCAGAAAGGTCGGGGAACTCTGTTGGTGCTACCCACTCACTTTTGGGTGAGAAAAAAGTCATTTGCCGTGGACTTTTATTCATATTTTTGCACTTTCATCAGCTTCTTACAAGAGCACCTTGGCCATTTGTTTTTCAGCACACGCACAACAATCTGCCTTTCTTCTTGTAAACAAGAACAAGTCGCACGCAAAGGTGTTTCCAACGTTTCCCGATTAAGTATCTTCGGTGGGGTCAATTGGTTCTCTATTAATTTCATGGCTAAGTATTTCGCCGTTGAGTTGGCACCATGCTTCCACTAAAAATAAGTATCGCCGCAAATCACGGATATCATCTATGATACCCTCTTGCCGTGGGTCTTCTGCAATAGCTTTGAACACATCATAACCATGCTGTTCAACTTGCAGTTCTAGCCTATCCCACTTCCGGGCAAGCATCATGTAAGCACCGACGCCCCCACGTTTACGCCAACTATCGCCATAGCTTGCTTCAGCACGGAGTAACGCTACTGCATCTTCTTTTGCAAGCTCACTTACTTCATTTATAGTTGGACTACCTTGGTGCTTTTGCTCCCGCACAGCCATACTCCTCCTCTGGTGCTAATACTTTGAAACCTGCTTTTGCTGCCCTGCGGTTCAACCATTCATGACAAGCGCGTTGCCAATCTGGTGCCTGTATACTCTGCACAGTTTCTTGGGCATGTAATAAGTACGGAACTTCTTGTGTGCTTTTGTACTGCTTATACTGAAGGTACGCTGTTGCGATAGGCACAGCTACGCCACGGAAAAAATTATTTTCTGTTTTCCGTAATTGTTCTGGTAAAGCAGCTACCAAATCACCACTGCCGATATACTCAATAAAAGTTTTTAAATCACTGTCAAACTTATTGGTATCGTTCACTAATGCTAACCGCCGCTGTGATTTTTGTCGCAGTTGCAGGTACGGGTCATACTCGGGCTGTAAACCATCCAACTTACTTAACGTTTCAAGGTATGCATGAAAGTTATTACTGAACTGTGTATATGGGCCTATGTCGCAGCCAACCATTGCAGCAATATATTCTTGCAGGTAACTCATATGCACAGCGTTCGCGCCCAAGGCACCCCAGATCATATCATTACTGCGATTACACACAGTCATATGTAAACGGTTCCGTTTATCAATGCGGAAGTAGATATGTGTATTACAGGGTAAATCTACATTTTTGTTACCAGCAACAAGGTCTGTTGTAGGATCCCACATACCCAGTACACACCGCCGATCGTTTGGGTATGTTTTTAGCCGGTGAATAATTACAGGTAATTGGTCTTCAAAAAAATGGTTACGCCATCTATGCCCATATGCACCATGAAAGGTGCTACCATTATCACTGTACACCGACATTTGGTTATTAAACCGCTGTATCCACTTAACATCATTACGCCCTGCTAACATCCACAAACTTTCTAGCAAGTGGAAGAATGGATTAGCATCGCGTAGTGGGTAAAACAGCACCCTTTCCCAGGGTTTTTGATATGTGATTGCTACTGGCCCAGGAAACTCAAGTGCTGGCCCATTACGGGTATCTTGTTGAATACCATCTACACGTATCTCTTCGTTTACAACGTACAGAGCTTCACTAACATTGCGCACATTAAAAGCTCGCATCGCTTTGTTGCCTCCTTTCTGGTTCAAGTTCATGCATTGCTTGCACTAGGGCACTGTCCAAACTTTCACGCTCTGCTATCGCGTGTTGTACCCACATTATCTTTTGTTTTGTTTGCCACTCATCTGGCACAGGCATACCTGCCCGTTGGATCTCATCTAACGAATGAACTACCCACTCTTGGGGCACCTCATAACCTGCTTGTTCTAAAGTATGTACCGCAGGCTGATCAACATACATAAACAGCCCTACACTCAATGCCTCGTAAAAACGATTTGCAGGGCTTGTGTACACAGTATGACTTGCTTCATCTTCCATGTACACGGTAGCACCGTAAGCTGAAAGCTCACCTAAATCTTTAAATGGTTTACAAAAGTTCACATGGTCGGGCACCCATGTTTGTGCAGTATTTTGCAGTACCGTATCTGCAGCAGCTTCTAAAAACTTGCGCTGGACTTTACCAGCACAGCTAATAACCACCGGCCCCCGCCGAATGCTATTAACGCCCAACAGCAGCCGTTTAAACGCATCTACGCGCCCTGGCCTACATGCCCCCCAGTAAAACACTGTAGATGCCTCTGCGCCCCTTAAAAGGGCATTTGGCACAGCCTGATTGAAGGTAAGAGCATTCCAATTTATATACTTATCTCCAGGCTTCCTACAGTACTCAGGTACAGTTGTCCATAAATGTATATTGCCTGTAGTAAATGGGAAGTCGTGGCTCCACCCACGCTCATCGCGTACAACCTTTTGCACTTGGCTAATCGGGTGTACGTTATAATCATTCTGTACATAAATCAATTTTTCACAGCCCCGTACCTGCTGCGCTAACTCAAGGCGCAACTCTGGCGGGGCAAATGCACCCATGCTGTTTACATAGATAATGTTCTTGTATTGCTTTTTCCACAGCCCTGGTTGATCTACCAATGGTAAACCAAACATCGTAGCTATGTACTTTGCGATACGTGCGCTGGCGATAGTAGTCTGCGCAGCGCACTTAGTCAAGTGCACTACAACAGTATCAGCCATTATAATCCCACCCACGGTTTTCAGGCCCATAATCAGCTATATCAGTGTTTACGGTACCTGAGTTTACAGGGTAGTTCATACCCCACGTATAATTCACTTTACTACGCGGCCTACCTTCATCGCGCAAAACCCGTGTATATTTATCCCACTCACACAGGCTGTGTTCAATACAACGCATATCCACATCTTCTTTAGGAATATGGCTGCCGATATGCCGTGGTGCTAAATCTTCCAACAGAACACGCATTTCTGTGTTCCAATCACTGCTGCTACTGTTCAGTGGGCGGTTACTTAGGCGGTTCAAACCACGCTTTGCCCCTGGTCCAGCATTTGCCCAGCGGTACTTATCAAAAGCTAAACTGAGTACAGGTGTGTAGTTTAAATCAGTGACTACTTCGTAAGCCATAAAACCACCACCACCAAAGCCACGAAATTTACCAAGCTCGTTGTGGAGTACCTGTAAGTATGGATCGTTATTGGCTAAGTCTGCTAAATCATCTTTGCTTTGCCAAATCGGCCCCAAGAATCTATCAACTACCACTTCTTCTTTTGGCAGCTTCAATCCCTGGTTTGTAATGATGTAAGCACCTGTGAATACTTTTTGTTTATTATCCAACCGTGTACGTGCCACAGCTTTTAAGTACTCTGGGTTCCAATCATCCTGCCAACCCGCAGCCTCAGCAAACTCAATTGTGCCAAACATACGGAATAAGCAAACATTGAAAATTTGCTCACCCCAAGGTTTATTACTGTTTGGGTGTGTCCAGTTCTGCCGCATCCATATTGTTACAGCATCGTTTTCTCTAAAGGGGTTTGTGAATTTATAATCCCGCAGTATATCGTCATCAGTCCATGGTGCAGGTTCACCATGTAAACGTTTCAGGTAAATACTGTGGCGCTCATTGATCCAGTAGAAAAAAGATTCTACGTTCTCCTGGTCAAACTGCATTACCTACTCCTGTTGGGGCTCGGCTAAACGGATAACGCCTTTATTAACAGCTAGCCGAATATCTGCAGAAGAACCAGCACTCGGCAGTTCGCCAAGGCGGTCTAAAGCTTCTTTCACAGTACGACTTTCCATAACTACACGCATATTCCGTGCACGGTTACTGTTTTCTGCTACACCCGTTGGCTCATCAACAAGGTTGATAATTTCCAATTTACCATCCATAGGTGGGCGGCGTTTTGTTTTTACCTGGATATTTTTCGGGTCAGGGGTAAGCGCCTGTGCAATCATCTGTTCGACGCTATCAACTAGGCTATTTTCATCAGACATAGGATTCTCCAAAAGTTCAGAAGATGTTCTTTTATGGTTTAAGAACACCCCCTGAACAAGTGTTGTTTTATCATTAAGCAGCTTTTGCCATATCCAGGGCTAAGTCCAGCGCCTTACGTTTTGTGTTAGCAGCACCGCCGAGCCATGCACTGTACAGTCCATTACCAGCACTGCGGCTTTGCTTCTGGTGGTCAAGCACATATGTCACACCATTCAGTGCACCCCACCATGTGCCTTTAGCTGATTTAGCATCAGCGCCAGGGCTTACTTCAATAGCCTCACGTACAGCTAATGCGGTACGCTTAAACTCATCACGGGTAAAAGCCACATCATCATTGCTTGCTAATAAATTAGGCTGGAATAATTGTGCAACGTAACGGTCAACAAATTGGTCTTTTGCCGTTACCTTTGACAAAAACTCTGCCTGTTCTTGGAACACTTGCAACCCACTGTTACTCAGGCCCAACGCTTCTTCGGCGGCAGCTTGTACTTGCTCATCGAACATTTGGATATGCAGTACACGGAACTTATTGCCACCTTGCTTTAATGCCAGGGTGAGTGTGTTGTTACAAACAACCCTGATAGGCGTAAGCATAATAGTCATAGCTTTACCAACTTGATGACTGTTGTTTAGTAGTAAGTAACCACCTACTTGGTCATCCCCTGGTAACACGAAATTATTATCCAGTTTAGCAAGGCACCAGATATCTTTACCATCACGTAAGCTACCTGCTGTTTCTATTGACATGTTACCAGCATCGGTAAACTTTTTGAAAAACTGCATAACTTCCGCATTTTGGAAAGGTATGTAATCATTACCGCATACACTCAGGCGGGTATTATCACTATCCCGCATTAGTACATGGTCATCAGGCAAATGGAAAAACAGTGCTTCGCCTGTTGGGTCAATAATATTCCAAACGTTTGGTGCGCTTGGCGTATATAATGGGCGCTTACTAACTGTCCAATTTAACTGCGCGGCGATTAGCATTTCTTCGGGTGTCATGTCGTGTTCTACTTTTGTCCCGAGTCCGTGCCAAGGGGTTTGTCCCGCGTAAGCCATTGTTTCTACCATGTGTGCCATTTTGTTCCTCCATATAGCACGTTACACATAATAGCCGCCTGTTTTCCAGCACGGCTGCTTTTTTCCCACACTCAATGAATACCATGTGCATCATCAAACCAACTGTTCTGCACAGGATGCATGGCAGTTGGCAGGTGTGCAAACTCGTCATAAGAAAGCGGTAGCACCGCTGTTTGTCCGGAAGTGTCAACCATAAATGTTACCATTACACATTGCGCAATAGTATCTTCATTGTACTTACAGACTGGGTACCAAGCCTCTGGCAGTGCTTCAACACTGCGCAGTTCCCAATGGTCCCAGCCACTATCTCTGGCCTGTAGGTTAAGCGCACGAAGTATACTCTTAGTAGCATACTGCACCTCAACCTGTGATGGGCCTGCTTCACTATGCATGTAACAACCCTCCTGTGTTGTAGTTACAATTACACAGTAAACAAGCTGATTAGCAAAAGTTAGTATTAATTATTCACAGTGAGTATTAAGCAGGTATAATGTATCCATGCCCATGCATAGGATGTACTAAATGCAGCGTTTGTTTTGCTCTAGTAAGGCCAACATAAAACACTCGCGCTTCATCATCTTGCTCTGCTGAAGTCCACTTACTACGCGATCGCTTACTTATATCTGTCACCAAACATACATTATCTGCTTGGGCACCTTTAGCACGATGAATAGTAGATATTCTAATACGTGGCCGACCCGTAAGGTTTTCACCTTTTTTCAAACATGCGGCGATGTACCTACGGTCACGCTCATTTACTAACCCCAATGCGTCATCCCAGGGTGCTTTTGTCAGTAAGCCAAACCCATCAATTAATTCGTTCAAACCATACAGCCCATCTTCTTCAATATTAGGCAGACCTTTATAGCCATAGGCTACTTGTTCGTTCGTGCGTAGAAATTTATAAATTTTTCGTATATCAGCTACAGGTAAACGTGCCCCTTCGCGTAATCGTTCCCACAAAGTAATCGCACGTATAACTTTACTATCTGCTGTTACACTGCCTTCAAAATCATACAGGTAGCCACGACTGCGCACTTCTTCTTCCAACTGGTTTGCTCCGCGCACTGTACGCGCCAGTAGTAACCAATCACCACCAGATAAATCTACCTGCTCACTATGCCTGTACCATTGCAAAGTGCCATCCTCATCACGGGGCATAAATGTTTTATCCCTACGTGAAAATATACGGTGGATAAGCTTCTGGCTTACTTCATGGTGCGAGCGCGGTATACGATATGATTGCGATAAAGTATGTACCTTACCCGCAAGCCCGATAAAATGTTCAACATCAGCACCAGCCCAACGATAAATCGCTTGGTCATCATCGCCAGCAATATAGACACGTTGTGCACGTTCCGCAATTTTATGAACCATACGCCATTGTAGCTTGGATAAATCTTGTGCTTCATCAACAATCACAACATCTAGCCGTGGTGCAAACTCACTTGCAACAAACTGTTCAATCATATCGGTATAATCAAACATAGAGTGGACTTTTTTATAATGTGCTAACCCTCGCGCCACATACTCAAGGTTGCGCCATGTAATCAAATGCCGGGAAGGGCTTTCATCGTATACCTGCCGTAAAGGCTTTTGAATAATACGCGCAATATTGATTAACTCAAGGTATTTATCACCATACCCAAAATCTCTAAACGGGCCTGTTTCACTATCATAACCAAAAAAGCTACCGATTTTTAACCAATCAGCTACCTCGTCAAAATGTTTGCGGCCCATGATTTGATTACGGATGATACCGATCTGTGTGTAAGCTAGGCTGTGCAGCGTTCTAAAATACGGCAAGTCACTTGCTGATAAATTAAAACGCTCCATTGCACGATGCTTTGCTTCTAGGCTTGCTCGCCGTGTGAAGGCTAGATATGCGATACGGTCAGGTGGCACACCATCAGCCAAGCATTTTTCCACAATGCGAATACTTGTTTCAGTTTTACCTGTTCCTGGCGGGCCTAAAAATATTTCAATCACAATATATCTTTTTCTGCGGCGAGTGGCGGCAAAGCTAATGGCTGCTCTTCACCTTCAAAAATTTGTTGCGGTAACGACCATACATGCACACCCTTGTTACGAACGCGCCAAAAAGTTTTTTCAGCAGTCATATCCTGCAGTCGCAGCGTGATTTTATTAGAACCATACGAGGTAAAATCATTAGCCTGCAAATGTTTGCGAACATCTTTCACTTGGAAATACACACGGTCCTCTACCCAAACAGAGATCCCCTGTAGTATATCCTCGCGCTCTTCACCCCGCGCACGCTCACAACAAAACGAAAACAGCAGGTCTTCAAACTCACCTTCAAGTGTCGCATCTGGCGGCACTTCCACCACAGTTACATTATCAAGTAATATCTGTATTTTTGCCTGCCACGCACGTTGGTTTACCGATACAGGAAACCTATTAATCTGTGCTACACATTCTTTTTGAAATTGTGTCTGCACAGTTAATCCGCTAGTAGTAAGCTCTAGCCGCTGGCCATCAACATTCAGTAGCCAAATAGGTGGGTCGCCATCAATTTTTGTAAGGCTAGATAAATCACTGGTAACACCAGTTGGCCCTACACCATACTTCCGCTCACGGCATAACACTTTATCGCAATGTGCATTAATAGGCTGGTCGTCGCAGCGGTAAAAGTAATCTTTCTTCTGTAACTGTTTGATAACCGTACCTACCTCATTATGGGCAAGCGGTGGTGTTAAGTAATCCACATTATATTTTTGTACTAACGTTTCCCAGTTTTCTTCATCAAACAACCGTGCATACACACCTAAATTGAACAGCGCATTATTACGACTGCCTTCTGTAAACCCTTGTGCACACAAATGTTGCAGACAAGGTGGCCCTTGCTGAAGAACTTCCGTAGGCTCATAACCACCAAACAACTCAGCAATATCTAATGCATAAAACTGTTCAAGGCTTAGTGAACGTTCTTTACATAACTGTAAAAACTCAGCGATTTCTAGTGACTCGCCCTGCGCATTAAAAGCATATCGCACAGTACGCTCACCAGCTTGGTAAGGCATATTCAAAAAGTTACCAACATCGCCACGGTCAAGTAAAAGCTGTTCTTGTTTTGGAAATATTTCGCTTTTAGCGTAGCCTAGAACAGCAGCTAACTCTGATAATTTGCGCCGCATATCAGCAGCAGGTATGGGGTCATCGCAAAAAAGCCATATATGCGCTCCCCCAGACTTTGTGCGTCCCAATACAACAGGTATACTGTTAGAGGCTAGCTTTTGCGCTAGCGATTGGTGTTGTACTGAGTAATCATCAACATCAATAGCCCCCCAATAACAGGTATTATCTGTACGGATTGGAATAATACCTAATCCTGTACTACCTGATAAATGTTGCTTCCAAAGTTCCACGGTAGTGGGCAGGCGAACGACGCTTGCTGCGCCTTGTTGTTTCACCTGCCCATTTGATTGACTGACTATAAACGTGCCATGTGCTATTTCACTACCTTGGAACAGCTCAAAAAACTGCTCCGCGATATCCTGCATTAGAATGGCGCTTCATCATTACCAGCAACAGGAGCCGCAGTTTCTTTAGCTTGCACATCACCAGCAGCGCATGCCTTTTTAAAGTCAACACATTGCAGAAACAATGCTTCATCTGGCTGGCCACCACCCGCAGCAAGTTGTCTGTCGTGGGTAATATCCCAACCAAACCAATCGCCTTTATCGTTAGACTCAGCAACTGTTTTCAGCCTGTACATTTGGCTGAAGCTAGGCAGGTTGAACATAGTACCATCTTTACGCTTACCCTGGAAGCTAGCTTGTAATGCTAACCACCGCCGTGATTTTTTCAGCTGGGTGCTGGACATAGTAATGATGCATTTATGTAAAGCACCCTCATGTGGCATAATAACGTAGAACTGTGCCGTATTTGTCAGCAAGTTACCGTTTGGCAAAATATCCTCACCACGGTCATTCTTTACAGTGGTTTTTACTATCTCATCATCTGGGCTGTGTGTGCCTACAAAGCCACCCCCCGATGACCGTGGTTGCCACTCAATAAACCGGCGGTTGAAGTAACACGGCACAACACTAATACCCTGTTCACCATCGTACACTTCATTGCTGACAGTATTGTAAATCATGCCTGCTTCGGCACCATTTACATAAGCACCATCGCGCTTATTAACTTGTGGACTTAACTGCGCCAGAATACGCAGAAATGGTATAGCAAGGTCGTCGGCGGTAACTTCTTCCAAACCTTCACCAGCAAACGACTCAAAGGCAGTGGCGTCAAATGCGACAACCTCCCCCTCAGTTTTTTTAACAACAGCCATGTTATCCCTTCCTCAAAATAGTTGCTTTTTCCCCAATAAACACATTGAACAGGTCATGGGGTAACTCACTGCCCTGCTCCACTTGCTCACGTACAAAAGCCTTCAGCGTCATAGGTTCAATCCACTTTTTAGTACTTACCCTATGCCCAGAACCTTCAAGGTCGTCAGCTAATGATGTGGCATTACTTTCCTCGCCACGGCTAAAGTTTGCCGTCACTTGGTTTTTAATCAAATCACCAAACCCATTCTGGTTTAGCCAGTCGTAAGCTGTTTCAGTGTTATCTTTGTTGATAGAAGCACCGTAATACGGTTTGATAGAAATTTTACTGCCATCACGTAACTCAACACTGTTCAGCCCTATTTCCTGCATTGCAGCAGGTAGTAAGTCTTCCTGCACAGAACGCAGCTCTTCCTTAAACTTTTTGAGCTTACCTTCTGCAACAGTTATTTTGTCATGCAAAACTAACTGCCGTTGTGCAAGGTTACTGACTGTTTCAAGCTGGTTATCTTGCATATTGCTAAAAACATCATGCGCTTGCTCAAAAACATCTACTGATTCTTCTGCCATTTACAATCCTCCATTATTTGAGTTGCGATGCGTCCATAAATCTACCAACACAGGTTGGTATGATTCATTTAAACGATCCCACCGCAATAGCCTAAACAAGCCACCCGTCGTATCACTTACAATGGCACAAGCAATACCAATCCATGCAGGGTCGCCTGCAAGAATCAGATGATCTTTATTTGTAGAAAAGTCATACAAATTATCTTGCATAATTTTAATATTTTGCTGTGTCACAGGTGCGTCGGGTGGCAATAAAGTTTGCACTTCACCAAACTCAAATGCATGGGATATATCACGCCCACGCATTTCTTGCGTGATGTACACCGTCATCACCCACTCCCTGCAATAAGGTGAGCAGCTATTGTAATTGCAAAAAATCCAACGGAAATAATTGTAAGCATGGTGTCTCCTTTCTACGAGTACGCTTACCATATACTTGCAAACGGCGACGAAATGGCCAGGGGATACAGCTACATCCCCTCGAGTCACCGAATGGCACGCACCCACCACCGCTTGCAAGCCTGCCAATAGTAATACGGGTGTTGATTTTACGCAGCAACCAATATTTTGTCCACTAAACAAGCCATGTTTTGTAACCCTCAGCCATCACTTCTGTAGCAAGGTTTAACTTTCGGCGTAAGGCCCACAAAATTTTATCATCAACACTTTGGTTCACCACAATATCAATATATGTGACTTTATTAGTTTGCCCGATACGGTGTGCACGATCTTCTGATTGCAACCGCACTTCCAAATCAAAACCGTTTGAGTAATAGATGACTGTTTTTGCTTCTGTCAAAGTTAGACCGTAACCACCTGACCGTGGCTGACCTACAAAAAACCGTAAAGGGCTTTCTGGCTCTTGAAACTGTGCAACAATTGCAGAACGTTCTTCAGTAGGTGTTTCACCATAAAATAAACGGTAACTATCTGCACCGTATGCTTTTTCTAACTCGGCAGCTACGCGCTTTAAATCGTGCGTAAAATTACACCAGATAATCATCTTACCATCTGTTTCTTCAATGGCAGACATCAACGCTTTAATTTTATTAGTAGGTAGTTCTACTAAAACGCCTTCGTCAGTTTTTACATACCCAGAACATATTTGTTGCATCCGCAACATTTGCGAAAGAACCGTACTAGCTGTCACTTGGCCTTCAGCTAAAAAGGTCATGGCAGCTTTTTTCATCGTATTATACGCCACCTTTTGCTCAGGGGTGAAGTCTACCTCACGCCGCATATAAACTTTGTCAGGTAGATCTAAGCACTCTTCCTTGCGCACTCTGTAGCTAAACGGCTGTATAATACTATTCAGCTCATCAAGGTTTTGATAGCCTGTCACTTGCTGGAAACTGTGCGCACCTAATGTCCGGCGCTGCACTTTGGCATACCTGTTCAAAAAACCCCAATAACTCGCTTGTTGCAAACAGCCCTTTGCTAAAAACTCACATTGCGAAAACAAATCTAGAGGGCTTTGTGTAATTGGTGAGCCTGTAAGTATACGTTTATATTTAACACCCTTTGCTATACGTGTCAGTGCTTTTGTACGCGCAGCAGTTCGGCTTTTGATAGTTGTACTTTCATCAACAGCTAACAGCATATCTGGGTATAGTTTTGCTACACTGTGTAAAAAATCTGCGCCGCGTTTTGTACTCAAGGCTTCTACATTCATAAACAATAATTTCAGCTTGTCTTGCTGCGGGTTCATAAAGTTGAGGCGAAGCCCTTCTTGCTGGGCACTTTTACTAGGGTTCCAACACAGCACATCAAGAGCAATATCTGCAGATAAATGTTTTTCAAGCTCGTTATAGAACCAGTTTAAGTACACACTTTTTGGCGCGATAATACAGGCGCAAGATATTTCACCCCGCGCATACAGTATGCCGATATTGTCCAGCAGCACTTTTGATTTACCAGTGCCCATATCCATAAAGTATGCAAAAAACGATTTATCGTATCCAAGCTCAAGCGCCTTACGCTGATGCGCATATGGCTCTGTTTTAAAATTGTATCCCATGAAAAAATGTCCCTGTGGTCAGCACGGCTTCTGCAAACACCACCGCTGCAAATATGATTATTGTTACAAGTATCGCGCAGAAATTAGCCATGCGTTAAGGTACTGGCACCGACTACACAGGAATACTGTTTTTTGTTCATTATACGTCGTTGCAAAGACTTTACTATATAGAAGTGATATCACGGAGTTTGGATCGTATAAAAAAGTTTTTTCTAAAAATATTCCGATATCAAATATCTCACTATCACCAAAGTTTTTCTGGTCCGCGCGGCGATTTTGATTTTTTTAAAAAAAGCTAAACCCGGAAGTCCGCTATCACTCTCTATATAGCAAACTAATTATTCAGTGGATTATCTAAGGCTTTTTGCACCTTTTCATTCAACCGTGTTTCAAACTCTGCTAGCTGTTTTGCGACGTTTTGCTGGAGTTTTTCTAGTTGGTTATCTACTTTGGTACGCAATGCGTTACTTTCGCTTGTATTTTCACGTTCAAGTGTACGGAAATCTTGTGCTAAACCGCGCCGCGTTGTGTTGATACGTTCTTCTGAATCATGCAATACAGTACGCATCTCTTTTTCAAAAGCGCGGAGAACATTACGCATTTCACGATCTAAGCTCGTTGTTCGGTTATCCATTTTGTAAATCACATCATGCTGCTGATTAATTTCAGCTTTCAAATCTGTTTTGATATCACGAGCTACTTCTTCAGTAAGGCGCACTAAATCCATTTGTTCGTCCACCTTGCTTTCCACAACACTAAGCCGATTATTGAACCCTGATAAATCAGGTGCCACATATTGCGTGATCATTTCACGCATATTCATATAATCTTTGTAGAACTCAAAAGAACCATACAGCCCACCCCCTAATGTAGATAGGCCCATGACTACAGCAGCCATGCGGCCACCCTTAAATTTAATTCCTGCAAACTCTAGTTCAGCCATTAGCGAGTTCCTTCAACACGGCCTTGGTACTGTAGTAGCTCTAGTTCATTAAATTTTGAATCGTTTAGCAAGTATCTACTCACTCTGCGATTATCAATAACTTCACCACCAGGCATTTGCGGTTGTGTGTAAAACTGATTATCCTGTAGTTGAACACCCGTATAATCTCTGAAGCCAGGTACATACCCCATTACAGCAATTATATTCAATTGGAGTTGTTTTTGTTGTTCCAAAGCTACCGTTTCACCCATACGTTCAGCCAAGGTTTGACTACGCTTTGCGATAATTTTGCGAACTTTTTTCAGTTTTTGTTCGCGTTTACTTACAGTTTTTTTGGCTGGTTTCTTTTTGGGCTCAGCTTGTTTTTCTTCAGCTGTTTCTTTTTCTTCTTCCTTTTCCTCTGGTTCATCAGCCTCTGGCTCAGGTCTTGTTTCGGTTTCTGCAGGCTTTTCATCAACAGCAGGCGCTTCAGCTAAAACTTGCTGTTCTTCAACAGGTTCATCTACTTCTGCTTCTAGTTCTGCCACAACCTCTTCTTCAATCGCTGCTACAACAAACTCTTGCTGCTGTACGATTTCAGCTTGCGCTTCTTGGCGTAACTCAGCTTGGAACTCTGTTCGGCGTGCTAAAACAGCAGTAGCTTGCACATCCACTACAGGCAGCTCAGGTATAAGGGCAGTTACATTAGGGACACCCTCTACCTCGACAACAGCAGTCACATCTTCTGCAACTGATGCTACCTGTGTTGCTTCTTGTTCAGCGTTTGGCACAACATCTTCAATAACTTCTACAACTCCAACAGCCGGTTGCACGGTTTCATCATTTTCTGCAGCAACAACAACTTCCTCTTGTTCTTCTAACAAGGTGGCGGCAAGTGCATCTTGGTAGCCATCACAAGTGGGGCTGAACAAAGGATCTACGGCACAATTTTGTGCAATCACAGCTTCTGTATAGCCAGGACAACCTGTATCATACAATGCATCTAGGCTGCATTGGTTAGCATAATAAGCCTCGGCGTAACCAGGGCACCCCGTATCATACAAAGCATTCAGCCCACATTGTTGGTTGTAATACGCTTCGGCATATCCAGGGCACCCGCTATCATGTAAAGCATCTTGGCTACATTGCTGGTCGTAATACGCTTCGGCATATCCAGGGCACCCGCTATCATGCAGGGCATTTTGGCTGCATTGTTGATTATAATATGCTGTGGCATAACCCGAACATGAACTGCTGTATAACGGATCAGAGTCACAAGGGTCTACCTGCACCTGTACAAGCTCCGTAACATTGTTTTGAGTGCTGTTACCACCATTACCGCCATTACCTCCGCCACCGCCTGTACTGGACGCTGTGGTGCCGTTCTGGTGGCTATATGTTGAATTATTTACAGCCCAACCTGTGATCCGGGTATCTTCAAAGGCAGAACCGAACACATATGGGTTGTTTGCTGTGCCCACGCCATGTCCGTATTGATGATACTCACCTGAAGACACATCACCCATAATAGCGATTGTGTAACTATGCTTTGTCAGCTCCATATAATCATGGTGCATATCAAACGAACCATCAGGGCGTATTTCTAACCCTACATTGTTTGCATTACTTGTTGAGAACTCATTCAGACCTTTCCACATATACCTTTGGAATTCATCAGTGCCTTGCGTGTACAGTTTTGCTTTGCCGCCAGATTGAATTAAATCTGTCCAAAACACAGCGATTGCGTAATCGTAAGTGTCAACAGTGATAGTTGCACCCTGCAAATCAATACCGTTACAGCACCAATTAAAGGTAGGTGTTGAAACATTTGCGCCGGTAAAACTCACCACACCATTTGTATGCATATGTGAACGGGTGAATGTTTGCCCAAAAAGCGGAAAACCAAACTGAAGGTCTACAATAGATGATGAATCATCACCCATAGTCAGTTCGTTTATCGTACTATCAGCATCACTTGTAACTTGGGCGGAAACATCAAAGCAGTAAAAGCAACCCAAGAAGGCCAAGAGAGCCGAAGCCAAACATATTTTTTTCATGGGCTTCCTGCCGTTTGCGGTCTGCATCTTCATCACGTTTTTTAGGCATCATATCGGGATTTTGTTCCCACTCTGCAGCGGCAGGTTCACCAATCTTACCTAAAAAGGGGCAAGGTGTTCCGGCCATACCCATCGCATCAAATACGCGCCGATCTTGACAGAGTACACTCACAGCAGCTACTTTCATGCCCATATCGTACAGAGTCTTACTTAATTTCAACCGTTCACAATTTGGGTCACGTATTGTACCACCTGAACTCAAACCAAGTATTTGAGTCTGTACAGCACTGCTAGCGCCAGTTGCACACAAATCCATATTATTTGTATTCACACTGGGCGATATAGCACTAGGCGGCGGATTAATTACGATTGTTTTTGTTTCAGCATCAGTGTTGACCTTACTATCACTCGCTGAAGTTGAAACATTTGTATTATTATTTGTTGTCGTAACAGAAGTTTGTGCCTGCGCTGCGAGCGGCAATGTGAATAAAAATATGAACGCTAATAGGAGTATAGTCCCAAGGCGTGTAAACATTAATCTTCACCAGTTACCATCATATTTGCCAAAGTTTCAGCACGTTGACCTACTTGTTCAGCCCAACGAGAATCCAACATTTCTACTGCGGCCTGCTCGTAATTGCCATTTTGTAGTTCTGCCTGAAAGTTTACAAACTTACTTAGTGTTGGCCTGCCCATATTAAACATCATATCGGCAACAGCACGTTGGCGTGCTTCTTCTAGTTCACGCCAGCCAGACCACCACGCATCAAGTTCTTCTTCTACAGTATCAATATCGTTCTGTAGTAAGTAATCAATTTCTGCATCGGTAAGCCCAACATCATCAAGATTGCGACCAACACCTATCGTAGTTTTACCTACTGTATCAACATAAGGTTTATGTTCTACACCTTCATGCAGCCGTAGCTGCTCGATTAATTTATCCCGGTCCACTTGGTCCTCCAAATAAAGGCAGTCCAACTTGCGCAAGCTGCTGCACAGTTTCTGGTGCTGGCAGCGCGGCGATACCTTGGCCTCCTGTAGCTGGCACTGCGGGTATATTCAGCCCAACAGGTGCTTCGGGTATCGGCGCACTTTGAATATTCGTTACATCAACATCAGGTCGTATTGGAGCCTGACTTTCTTGCTTCCGTAAAACATCAGGCAACAAATTTTCATTTGCCTTTTTTAAACGCTCAAACTCACGAAATATGGGTGCTTTCTGAGGGCCATTATAGTTTTCTTTTGTATAAAATGTCCCATCAATGTTTACGAAAGTTCTATCTTCTTCAGCTTTTTGATTACGACGGCGTATCAAATAACCTGCTAAGATTTCAGCTTTCCTGTTAGGCAAGGCATCACTATTTATAATTTTTTCTATCCGATCACGGCTGAATGGCTCAAGAAAAATATCAGCCATTTTTCTAGTGACCAAAAGTCTGTAGCCGTAGTCGAACAAAGTTTTTGTGTTCAAAAAACCTGGTTGTGTCGGAGCCATGCCCAACTCTGCACCAGCAATTGATTCGCCAGACGCAGGTAGCAAGTTCGTAAAAACTTCCCCGACTTCTCTTGCAAGTGTCAACAATTTGTTGATATCCGACACACCCTGCAAGCCAGTGCCCTGGCTCAGGACAATATCCATGTATTCTTTATCAAACGGATTTTTTTGTAGTTCTGCAATTGTTGCTTGTAGCTTATTGAAATTAACCACGTTTTCTACAAGTGGCTCTTTAGAACCTTCACGAGTAATAACAGTGCCGGTAGCTTTGCTCAAAACCCGTTGTAATAAATCAGATTGTAATTGCGGCAGCAGTCGATTTTTTCCAGGTAACGACTCTGAGCCAGGATAATTGTTGATGTAACGCTCAATCATAGCCCTTCCCGCGTCAGGGGCTTCTGCGTAAGCCTGAGCAGCTTTGTCATAAAAAGTTTTAGCAATATCGGCCGAAGAAAGATCTCCAGGGTTGACTGTTTGTACAGCATCAGTGAACAGTGCAGCTTCACGGTCAACCCTTTGTTTTTTGACCGCAGTGTCTAGTATTTGTTCACGCATTTTTTTATTAGGAAACAAAAAAGCAAAGGCTTCATTGCTTGCATCGGCAGTTCTCAAATCTTTTGTGTTTAAAAATTTACTCAAAAAACTGCCCACATCTGCTGAAGCAAACATTCTTTTGTAGGCAGCTTCCGTCAAATTTTTCCTGAAATTTTTCTTGATTTCTGCAAGCGGTGCGCCAGGTTTGCCCTTTACGGTTCTTCCTACCGCAGCGGTTTTGAGAAGTTCTGGCTTAAATTCAAGAATATTTTTTAGAGTTATTAATGTATCAAGTTCAAAATCTGTATCACCAGCCATTAAAGGTGATATGAAATTTTTGAAAACATCTGTTCTGCCATCTCTCGCAGCTTGTTGATAAAAGTTGCTCGCTTTCAAACTACCGATCGTTTCATAAATATCGTTGGCAACAGAAAAGTATTGTTTCGCATCCGAATTACGAGCTGTAAAGGCAGGTAGCTCGATAACAGATGAAATCATTTCATCAAGCGTTTCACGCATAGTAACAGCTTCAGGAATGTTTCCGCCTGCCTCATCTGTCGCCAGTTTTATTTCTGTTTTGAGTGTGAATAATTGATCCATCACACTGCTAAATTCACCTGTTGTCACACTCTTTGCTTTACCAAGGGGTGCCATTCGTTCGATTAAATTAGCCACCGCTGCAAGACGTTCTGGAATACGATCAATGCCCTCTGTGGTGATTTTTCCTGCATCATCTTTGACTCTTGTCACCACACGTTCTTGTACTTTGGTAGATAATTTTTGAAGTTGACCAAGGCGATTATCAAGAATGTTCTGAAAATCTTCTTCAAATTTCAAGTTTTTTGATTTGGCAGAGTCGACTATGTATCCGTACAGAGCCTTTGCCTGGTTGCGGAAGCCTTGTTCCATATCTAACATATTTTCACGTGCAGCTTTTGCTGCATTTATACCCTCAGGACTATCAATGAACGACTTGCCTGATTGCTCGTTGTATGCGGAAATATAAGAACCATGCAGCCTACGCATATCGTTCGGTGTCAAACGTCCGACTGGTTTATCAACAATCTCTTTTCTGATTGTTTGGAACATTTGTTTACCTGCGCGGTTGCGAAACTCTTCTGCACCTTCACCTTGTGTTAATCCAAATATCGCACGCGCGAAACCTCTGCCGAACCCTTTTTGTAATAAGAGTGCTGCTGCTGGTAATTCAAAATCTTCGCCAAAAGCCCTTGCTGTCTGATCAACAAAAGCAGATCGTTCTTGTTTTCCGGCGATTGTTCTTCCCAAAATTTTAGTGAGAGGATTCTCTCCTTCATTGAAAAACGCTTTCATTACTTGGAAAATAGTCGGACCCATAAAGCCGATACCAAACTCAATCGCAGCATCAGCATAATTTAAAGCATCTGGCTGAAACGCTTCTTCACCAGCTATGCCACGTTCAGCACCTTGACCGGTTAAATTAGCTGCGGCTAATGAACCCCCTCGTGCCAGGGCTGTGCCCATCTGTTTGAGTACGCTACTACCTCCTGAAGCTTTGATACCGAGACCTGCCAAGCGGGCAGCGCCAAATGCAGGAAAAGCAATTGACAAAAGCGTGGGTAGCACGATGGATGGCGTAAGCGTATTATTTATAGTAGATGCGCCGACTGATTCTATCAGCCCATTTATACGTTTCGCTGCATCACCATCAGGGTTTTGTGAACGCTCATAAATGTCTGCAATAAGGCCACGTAACCCTGTGAACTCATCATATACTTTCAAGCGATGAACTTGGCCACCAACTCTTTTTTGATAAATTTTTTCATAAATAGTATCACCGGCAGCATCGACACCCACAGCAATCGGGCTTAGTAATCGCGCTTCTTTACCAAATTGTCTGCGCAAGAAATCGTCAATCTCCGCATCATCTTTAAGCTGTAACATTTTGTACTGCTGGCCTGTGCTCAGCCCATCATCGTACATATCTGTGATACGGCTGCCGATTGATCTGTTTTCACCAGCATCTTGTAAAAAGCGCCTGCGCTGCGCTGCGGCAAGTTCTGTATCACTTTTTGCAGTTTTTAAGTCAGCAAATGCAGCGGCATCAAAGTTTGGTAAAAGCCGTAGTGTTTCTTCCGTGGGGTTGTTATCGCTATCTAAACTATCTAACAGTTCTAATTGAGCACGGCCTACATCTCTCAAGCCACGAGGTGCTGAGGCTTCGGTGCCGTACAAGGCTTTATTTATAAAGTTTGGCGATTCAAAAGAAGTTACGCCAAAACGTTTTGCAAAACCCACTGGGTCTGCTTCTTTTTGGGCTTTGATTGCTTCGTTGAGAAAATTTTGTTGTTTTGTGCTCAGCCCCCCTAGAAAAGTGCCAAACATATCTGCAAAAGAACCAGCTTCGGCAGGCTGCTGAACAACCTTGCTGACTGTTTCTTCTGCACCTGAACTTAAATCATCTTCCGTGAGCAATGTTTCAGATTGATTAGTCCGTTCATTTGTCTGCAAAATTTTCTCAAAATCCAGCTCCATCACGTATCTCCAAGGCGTGCCTTAATAATTTCAATAAGTGATTTTCGCGTTGGCATCTCGTAATCACCAGCCTTACCCTCTTGATAAGCAATGGTTTCGTTTTGCAAACCGGTCAGAAGACTTTCCAACGTTTTTTTCATATCACTGGCACCCAAATTTTTCATAGGGTCTCGAACATCTGTCACAGTCCTAATCATCAAATTAAGTATTTGATCTTTACCTTTTGGCGTCAACAAGAAATCTGTGGGTTGTCCGTTTGTGCTTAGTTGCTCTGCGATTCTCAATCTATTTTTGGGTGTTAGACCAACGCCTGCACGGGTAGAAAGCACGACATCATCTGTAGGAAGTATGAGTTGTACTGAACTTTGTTTCTCATCTGTTTGTAAATCTTTAAAAGAAACGTTTTTAGAACCTCTACGATATTTTTTATTGACTTTGCGGATGGCATCTTTTGTTCGCCTTAGAAGCTCAGAATTACCCAAAGTTAATTTATTTTCACTACGCAAGGTTTCATTAGTTGCCATGAACTCATTATACGTGTTTTCAATTACCTCTTCTACTTCTTGGAGTTGCGTATCTTGCCTTTCAAAAATGTTCAAAAGAATACCATAATCTTTGTCACTGAAAGAAAAATCACCGGAAGCAGCTCTTTTAGCAATTTTCACTTCTTCTGCATTTAAGTTGCCTGGGAAAAATTTTGTAAAAGCGAGTGCAAGTTGCGCATTGATTGCCTGCAAACCAAAACGAGCACTTCGTTGGTCAAGTACCTCACCTTCTTTGAATTTTCTTTGAAAAATATTTTCATAAACTCTTTCGGTCAGGCCAGACAACTCAGGTGCAAGTTCTTTTACAAAAAGCATAGCTTCCTGCGCCTTTGCTTTGAAGTCTCCAGCGACGCCTGTTCCACCACGCGCTGCTAACTCTCGTGCTGATTTTAACAAATTGGTGACTTGGAAGGCTTGATTTGATCTTTCATTGTATTCTTCAGCTAAAGCATCGTAATTTTCTCTTGCTCCCTTTTCTAAATCCTGGTCCCTACTCATGTTCACAGCGTTGATATATTGTTGGCCTAATTTTTCAACTAAATTTGCTTGCAAAATCGCTTGTTTATCGTTAAACGACAAAGCCATGTTTTGTAATCTATCTTTCAGAAACTTTATGTTTTTTGGATCTTTTTCTCTTTTCAAATCGTAAATAAGTTTCCCTACTGGGCTTTCTGGCCCAGAACCCGTTTTTTGCTTTGCATTCGCTACCTCAACTTCAGCCTTCCTATCAAGTGCTTTCTCTTCTTGCGCTAAACCAGCAGTCAACGCACTTTGACCAGACTGCATCTGTTGGTTCAACAATGCTTGAGCTATTCTTTGTTTACTTGCTTGCTCTGTTTCGCGTTGCGCTGCAATTTGTTGTGATGCTGCCTGCGAGGCTAGTGATAAAGCAGCATTTAAACCCCCACCTTGTTGGCTCGGCGCTAACAGTCCCTGTACAAAGGGTGCGCCAACAGCCAATAAGTTCTGGGCAGTAGTCGGTTGTTGTACTGCAAAAGCCTGTTGAATCTGTTCTTCACTTGGCAAAAATTGTTTTTGTAATGCTTGAATACCTGCAACACGTCCAGCCAAGCCGCCTGCCTGCAACTTTTGTACAGGTAACTTACCAAATACTTCTTCTTCAACACCGAACGTTTGCGGTGGCATCATATCGCCAATACCACCCATAGGTGCTTCGCCAAGTTCCATCATGGCAATAGTCGGCTGCACAAGGGCTAATACACTTTCGGGGGTAGCATTTGCATCCTTACGACCAACATAACTTGCTAATTCTGTACGGTACTCTTCTTCGCTAGCTTGCTTACCGCGCAACGCATTCATAATACCGACATTATCATCAGCAGCATCAATAGCTGACTCTGTTTCAGCAACACCTTGGGCGATAGTAGCAGTAAGGTCGGCACCAAGTTTTTCACCTGCGGATTCTTCCATTGCCATACTTGTTATACCGCTACCCTCTACCATAGGCATTGGTGCGTCAAACAATGGGCGTTGCAAAGTGTTCATGCTAATTACCCCTGATTGCCAAACAATTGACCGACCTGCAAACCAGTAATACCGCCACCCAGTGCACCTAAGAACGGATTAGTTTGCCCAGTAGATGCTTGCTGGAATGGTAACGATTGTGATGTAGGTACTCCACGGAAAAAATCACCTACAATACCAAAATCACGTATCGGGAAGTACTCTTGTTCAATCGCTTGACCGCGTTGTGCTTCTGCTGCTTGCTGTGCAATATTCATTGGGATAGCACCAAGCTGTGCTAATTGCTGCGCACCACGTTGATCGGTCAAGGCACCTTGTGTACCTAACTGCCCAATACCTTGGCCTAGTGCACCAATAGCACGACCTGCGCCTAATGCAGTCTGTGCTTGTAATTGCCCACCAGCTAAATCTTGCCGCGCTGCATTTAGACCAGTTTGTGCGGCAAGCTGCCCGCCTTGTAATGCAACATTAGAACCCAATTGCCCGCCTTGTAGTGCAACGTTAGAACCTAACTGCCCAATACCAAGCCCTAATCGGCCAGCATTTGCAGCCTCGCTTGTACCTAATTGGCCACTGCCCAATGCGCGGCCCGTCGCCGTGCTGAAGGCTTGCTGCCCTAATTGCCCACCACTCAAATTCAATTGTGCTGCTTGCTGTGCCGCGCGTTGCGCTTGCAAAAAGTTTTGGCTGAGTAACTGGTTTAATGTATCTGCTTTAGTTTCTTGCAATCTATCAGCCAGTAAAGCGCGTTGTACACCTGCCCGTGACCCACCAAAAGCGCCAGCTTGTACAGCAGCCGCATCAGCACGGTCTTCTGCCATAGCACCTTGCTCATTCAGGCGGCGGAGTGTTTGGTCAATGACTGCTTCTTGGTAGGGGTTCATAAATGCAGAAACACCGCCAGGGCCAGCTAATGCAGTCGCAGCTTGTTGTGTACCTAATGCATTCAGTACTGCTTGGTCCGATAAGGACTGCTCACGGCCCATAGCTGTTTGTGCGGCAAGTATACCCCTATCCATTGCGGTGCCTGCTGTAGCAGCTCCGCCTGCGGCCTGTAGCTGTGCTAATGATTGCGCATCAGTTGCTTGTGCCTGCGATAATGCTTGCGCTGCTTGCGCTTGTGCAATCGCTTGGTTCAACCTAGCAGTGCCAGCATCAATACCACTTTGTGCAAAAGCGCCAGCCTGACCTGCTTGCGTAGCAGCTGAATCAAGTAAATCGCGGCCTCTGCTAAAATAATCTTGGTAAGCACCTAACCCTGAACGGGCAGCAGCAATAGCTTCTTGTACGCCAGGGGCATCATCAAGGGTTGGTATATATTGTGGTGGTGGCGTGAACTGTGCACGGTTCGGGTCAAACAAATAGTTAGATAAACCACGCCCAGCGCCTAACAGCTCACCGAGTATTTGATCAGATGGCTGTAAATCACCAAAATCGACTTGTGCGGGTGTTGCAGCTACCATTATGCTTTCCCTTCAAACTGACGCATCATAGCATACATGCGTTTAATTCCAGCTTTTTGGCTACCATCACCAGCACCAATAACAGCTTTACGATTCATTACGAACTCACCAGGCTCTAGCATAGCAGGAACAATATCTCCACGGCCTTTACCAGGAACAGTACCGCCTTGTTCTGCTGTAAAGTATGGCCGTTGATATCTAGCTGTTGCATCTGCAATATAACGGTCGAGTGCTGCACGCCGATTTGATGCAGCTTTTTCGGCTTCTTCAGCTTTTTTCTGTTCTTCCAAAGCGCCGAGTATACCAAGCCCTGCGCCACCGGCTAACAGGGCAGTCTGTGCTTTATTAGCCTTTGCGAGTTCTAACAAATCGCCAGGTACACCTTTGATAAAATCACCAGCTTGATTGAAAAATCCAGAAATGCCGCTCGGCTGTTGTGTCGTGATATTCCGTAAGCCAGAGTCAGTTCTTCCAAAAATGTCTTTGGGCATGCCAACACCGGCCTCACCAGGAACAGCAGGAAAAGGTGGGCGTGGTTGTGCCATAAAAGAAGTGTCTGGTAGAGTTGGTGCAGAAAATCTCGGCATGAAGTTAGAACCTGGCGGCGGTTCAACAGCCGATAGTTGTTGATAAGGAACTGTTAAATTAGCAGGTTGCGCTACTGAAGGAACTAGCCGCGTAGCTGCGGCAAGTTCTGCAGGATTCAAAACCCCAGGTTCACCAGGCGCTAATTTCAGTTGTTGGGTCAGTGCAGGATTCAAAACCTGAGGCTCACCAGGCGCTAATTTCAGTTGTTGGGTCAGAATGTCATCCCCGCTACTTCCTGCCAAGATGTCACTACCAGACTCACCCAAAATAGAATCACTTAACTGTGCTGTTTGCGCTGCTTGTGGTGCTGTGAGTGCTTGAAATCCACCAAACGCGCCAGCAGTGCCACCTGAAATCAATGCATTACGCAAAGCTGAGCTAGTATCTGCGCCAGCTAATTTACTGCCTGCAAAACTACCAATACCACTGCCGAGTGCTTTACCTGCAATCGTTCCAATGGTAGCAGCCGCCGCGCTGCCGCCAAGGGCACTTCCTATAAAAGTACCAATGCCAGGGGCAAGGAATGTTCCAGCAATAGCACCCAAAATAGGCGCAGCCTTTTTGAAAACACTCTTTACACCCTTGAACAGTTTTTTCAAAAAGAACTCAGGTTTACCCGTAACTGGGTTTATACTGTTCAGTTCGTTACCAACAACATAACGTTCTGGCTCTAGGCCAAGGTCCGTCATCTGCTGGAATAGCATAGCTTTCAGCTTTGGTGAACTATTCAGTACCTCCATAGGCACAACAGTTTCACCTTCTGCGGCATGCACAACATATATATCGCCCTCACGGCCAAACCCTTCCAACATGTCCGCAGCTTTACGGATTGATGAAATAGCACCTGGCGGCACAAGACTGTTATCAGCGTATGCGGCGATTCCTTGCATGACCACACCTTAAAATGTTTATCAACTTATTACAACGGCAACACTGCCCACACTACCTGTCGAATTATTACCGGCTAGGGCAGCTTCATTTGCCAGTGCGACAAATACTTGGCTACCCCGCCGGTACAGCGCTCCGACTTCCAAGCCTTGGTCACTTGTGGGAAGATCGGTAAGCGTTAATTGTGTGCCCCGCATCTCACCTGGGTTTTGTAAGTTCTGCTGCAATGTATTAATCGCACGCAGCAAAGCCTCAAAGTTCGCCGGTGAATATTCTGGCGTCGGCGCGGGTAACACCTGCAAAAAGTTAATAGCACGACTAGTCATCGTCTGCCATCCGGGCGCACATCAATACGTGGGCTGCCGAGTCGCCACTGTACACCTGTTGTAGTATTTTCTACTTTCAAGGCCACGCTACGCCCACGCAACCGAACATGCACTTGTTCTGTAAATTGTTCAACAGGGCTTGTACTGCTGCGCGTGACATTATGCGCACTTTGTTCGTTAAAAGTTGTACCAGGGAAGTTACGTGTTTGTAACGTCATTGCTACAACAGGGCTACCCTCAGTTGAACCATCAAACGTTAAATCAGGTATCATACGGCGTATGAACATAAAGTTATCGCCATCTGATATATCTACTGGGCTTGTTTCGATAGATGAATTTAAAGCTGTAGCGGGATCGTTAGCACCATCATCGAGTCCGTTCTCGTGCAAGAAAAGGAAACGGTCGGCTCCGGCAGCAATGGGAAAATCCTCCACTCCGCGGTCAATCCAAGCAGTACGCACAAGATTACCATAATACCAAATTTTCTGTTCATAGTTGAACACAACGTATCTATCGTTTTCGTCACTGCTGGCGCTAGGGTAAAACCACCAAACTTCACCAAACGAACTATTACTACCAACTGTGATTTTATCACGCTGTGACAAGTTGATGTCGTCAAATACATAACTGCGAACGGTACATGGTAGCTTTTGTGTGTTACCTGCATACACATAGAAATCTTCTATACCCATCCAAAATACTGTGTCTTGCACTGATATGGCTGAGTTCGGACTCATGATAGATATATTGCTGGCAATCTGGTTTATGCCAAATGTAAAGGGTGGGCCGATAAACTGCATACTGTGGAGTGATACATCAGTCCATACCAGCGTTTCACGGTTCGTTTCTACGGCTGTTACAAATGTTGTACCTGAGCCTAACCGTAAATCACCGGCAGTATTAGTAGGTGTTGCTGCCCAATCGGTAAACGATTCTGAAGAACTGAATCGTATAAGTAAAGGGTCTTGCGTACCTGCGGCAGTTTCACTATCACAACCAAAAGCTATAACATGGCGATCTTTATCCGAAACAAGAACCTGCTTTGCAATCTGCGGGGCACTTGTCGCGCCTGAAATACTGGTAACTACAACAGCACGATTACTAGGTGCGGTAGCATCCCAGTGATAAATAGCACCATCACGAACGTTTATAAGTAAATCTTCACCAAAATTATCATGTGACCAAAGCCGTAGTGTACCTATCGCAACAGACTGCGTGCTTGCACTACCCCAGCCATCACTTGACCACGGCCCTGCTCCCCAACCAGTACCGAACAGAACAGTATCAAGCCCTGTGTTGATTTGATACACCGCGCCAACAATGCCGCCATCACCAGAATCACTACTGTTTGCAGTAACACTCAACTCAATGGTGTAAGTGTTTGCATCGTTAATTGCAGCAATCTGGTGTTCAGCATTTAGTACATCAGCGGTCACATTACCACCGAGTGCTGTAGCACTGCTGAAGGTAACAAAATCATTTGCTGCTGCACCATGTGATGAATGTGTAACAGTCAATGTAGTAGAACCATCACTGCAACTCATAGGGCCAGACAGGCTCACAGTAGAACGGACCGGTGTGATATCTGTAAAACCACCACCTGATTGTAGGTAATATTTTAAATTCGTTCCCACACCAATGTAAGTTGTGCTGTCAAGCGTCACAAAAGGGTGTAAGGCCCGTGCTGTGCCAAGAAACTGATTAGTAGAATTTTTTACCCAACCGCCAATTTGCTCAGGATAACCCTGCCTAAAACGCACACGATCGCTTGCACGATAGCCACCTTCGTTTGAATACGAAGTACGCTCACGGTTCACCCCAGGCTGAAACTGTAACTTAGTGAGTGGCATCTATTTCTTTTTCCGCATCAAATCTTTATCTGCTTTACGTGCACCGCCCTTACCAGAAACAAAACTGTTCACACGACCACGCGCCCATGCATCCATACTTACGTTGCGGCTTCCCGAACTGAGATAAGCACCTTGGCCACGGCGATATACAGACCGCAGTTGCCCAGGTGTAAAACGACTTTTCGCCGCTTTATTTTTTATAAAACTCTCAGCGGCGCTGCTTAGAGGTTTTCTTCGCTTTGCCTGTGGGCTTTTTTTTGGCTTGCTTGGCACGGCTTTTACTCACTGCTGCTATATCAATATATTCGCCACGTTTATATTTTTCACGCGTAGATAATATTTCGCTACGCTTTGCAGAAGGGTTTTTTGCTCCTGCTAAATATTTAGCTGGCACCTTCTGTTTCTTACGCATCAGCTTGGCTCCGTTGGCCATGTGACATTATCAGGGTCACTTTGTGTTGTGACATCACGTAATGTTTGCCGATAAGTACGCCACGCAGCTAATTCTGTAGAATTAAGCTGCGTATCACTTACTTGGGTCCAATCACATGCGGCTAACTTTTTATTACGGATAGCACGTACACCGGCCCATTTTTGGTTTGCAGCATAAGTCGCAGCATTAGCCTCGTACGTCTGTTTAGCCGTTGTCAGTGCATCAAGTGTGACTGGCGCAACAAACTCATTTGTATTTTGTATAAAACATTCACTTAATGTTGTGCCAGCTAGGGTAGCCAGGGCACTCATATCCCAACTTAATTCTACTGTAACTTTGGCAGAATCACTCATAATTACCCCACTATTGTCAGTGTGACAGTCGCATCAACGGTGGTCGTACCCGAACCTGAAGTTTTTTCTACAAAAAGAGCGATGTTGATTAATCGCTTATTTGCTGCGGAAGCGTCAGCGGAGGCAAACGGTAGCTCGTATACTCGGCTTACAAAAGGTGCACGCCGTGAAGTGCCGCCCATATCGGTACTACCTTCGTCAATACTCTGCGCCATAAGGCTAAATCTAGTGCTGCCGCCAACGCCAACTGAACCACCATCAGCCCCAAAACCAGCCACCATGCGTATAGCAGCAACATCAACGATAGATTGGGCCGCTGTCATCGATGCAGTGACAAGCACCGCCTTTGCATCATCAGGGCAGGTGAGCGTGTTAGCAGTTGCATCGGCAATACTGCTAGTATCAAATACAATTTGATCACTGTCAAAAGCAAAATGCGTCAACGTGTTGTGCGTTAAAGTAATTTCATTTGCTGTTATCACACACCCGCGCAATTTACGATCTGTGTTGATAAGCACAAAATCTGCGCCATCATATATAACAGAGTAGATACCACCACTTACCAGCTCACCACCTACAAGTGTTTCACCGTACACAGTTTTAATTGTTTTTGCGCCAAGGCTATTCACATTCAGTGTAGCTGTGCCGGTATTTGTATGGTTTGGCTCAAAAAACACACGTACACCCGCAGCGTATGAACCGATACTAGGGCTGGGCGCAACCGCATAAACATTACTACTACCTGTAGTGACCGCATAATTTCCAATGTGCGGACTAGCCGCGGCTACTTGTGTGGAATTATCAGGAAATTTAAACCCACCCGTACTACTGTAGATAACCCCACCAACTTCTAGTGGAACAGTAGGGCTAGCTTGGAGTATCCCGACACGATTATTGGAAGTATCAACTTTAAGTGTATTAGTATCAATAGTAACATCACCAGACCCAGTGATAGTACTAAACGCTCCTGTTTCAGCACTATTCGCTCCGATAGGGGTACCATCAATAGCACCGCCATCAATGTTGACGCTGCTAGCACTGAGGCTATCAGTAAAATCTGTAACGGCTGCTCCAGAACCTGCTCCATCAGCATACACAATTTTTGTGGCACCAGGAGGCACCGTCACACTTGCGCCAGAACCTTGTGACAGAATAATATTCTGGCTTCCACTTGTGTTGTTATAAACGAAATATAATTTTTCGGCAGTGTTTGGGCTGATTGTAATCGTATTTGCACTTGACAAGGAACCACTGAATACAAGAACTTTAAATTGCCCATCTGACAACGAACCAGAGCTAGTTGTCAAAGTATGCGTTGTGCCTGTCAGTGCAATAGCACCAACGCCATTCAGAGCGCGGTCTACAATATCAAAATTAGTATTGGTAGTTGTTCCCCAGGTGCCAGCCTGCGCACCCGTAACAATTTTTTCAATACCAGTATTATCTGTATATGTGCTCATCAGGTGCCTCTATGCAGCGATTTCGTTCCAGGTAGTTGATGTACTTGGTGCAATTTCGCCCCAGGTAGTTGATGTAAGTGGTAAAATTTCGCCCCATACTTTGTCCGTAGCAATGAAGGATACAGTAACTGTTCCTAATGATGTTGTTAGCCCAAAACCTGTTGCGGTGACAAGCGCATTTGGATTAATAAGCGCGGCAGTACCAACAGAAGCTGTTGCAACAATCCCCGAAACTGTAACAGAAACAGGCTGTGGTACAACTACACTGCCAAGGCCCGTTGTTCCAGCAACACCCGTTGGAGTTACTCCCAACGCCAAATCAATAGATCCGTTCCCAAGTCCAGTCGTACCCGCAACACCCGTTACGGAAACTGTTTCGTTGAGAACTATAGTTCCGTCCCCAAGTCCAGTCGTACCCGCAACACCGGTTACGGCGACTGTTTCGTCGAGAACTATAGACCCGTTTCCAAGGCCGGTTGTTCCAGCAACACCCGTTACGGAAACTGTTTCGGGGAGAATTATAGTTCCAAGGCCAGTCGTACCCGCAACACCGGTTACGGAGACTGTTTCGTTGAGAACTATAGTTCCGTTCCCAAGTCCAGTCGTACCCGCAACGCCCGTTACGGAGACTGTTTCGCTGAGAGCTATAGATCCGTCCCCAAGTCCAGTCGTACCCGCAACACCCGTTACAGCGACTGTTTCGCTGAGAGCTATAGATCCGTTTCCAAGGCCAGTCGTACCCGCAACACCTGTTACGGCGACTGTTTCGTCGAGAACTATAGTTCCGTCCCCAAGGCCAGTCGTACCCGCAACACCTGTTACGGCGACTGCTTTGCTGACAGCTATAGTTCCGTCCCCAAGGCCAGTCGTACCCGCGACACCCGTTACGGCGACTGTTTCGTTGAGAACTATAGTTCCGTTCCCAAGGCCAGTCGTTCCAGCAACGCCCGTTACGGAGACTGTTTCGCTGAGAGCTATAGATCCGTCCCCAAGTCCAGTCGTTCCAGCAACACCCGTTACAGCGACTGCTTTGCTGACAGCTATAGATCCGTTCCCAAGTCCAGTCGTACCCGCGACACCCGTTACGGCGACTGTTTCGTTGAGAACTATAGTTCCGTTCCCAAGTCCAGTCGTACCCGCGACACCCGTTACGGCGACTGTTTCGGGGAGAGCTATAGTTCCGTTCCCAAGTCCAGTCGTACCCGCAACACCCGTTACAGCGACTGTTTAGGGGAGAGCTATAGTTCCAAGGCCAGTTGTTCCAGAAACACCTGTAACGGCGACTGTTTCGTCGAGAATTATAGATCCGTTCCCAAGTCCAGTCGTACCCGCAACACCCGTTACGGCGACTGTTTCGGGGAGAATTATAGTTCCAAGGCCGGTTGTTCCAGCAACACCCGTTACGGCGACTGTTTCGTTGAAAACTATAGTTCCAAGGCCGGTTGTTCCAGCAACACCCGTTACTGTGACGAACTCATTTTCACCAAGAGAACTAAATCCAGAGTTTGAAAACGGGTGAAAACTGAACATTATTAGCTACCGTTACTGACAGGCTGCCAGCCAGTTCCTGTCCAAGGCAAATCAAAATCGCCGGCGGCCATAAGTTCGAGTTGCAACCTCGCGCTCGCCGAACTAGCCATGTTATCCTTCGCCCACTGTGTCAGCGTCATCAGAGCCACTGATACTGCTTGGCGCTGAAGATGGCTCCGCGGAAGCTGGCAAATCGCTCACAATCCAACCGGTTCCGCTCCAATCAACGGTTTGCGTTTCAGCATTGTAGGACGGGCGATCAGCGACCTCAGTATAGGGGTGAGTGGGGTCGTCGAGGTTTTCTAACACCGCCTCCGCAGTGTAAGTTAAACCATTTGTCCTGCGAATCCGGTGCGGCATCGCTGTAACTGGATAACCTCCATTTAAGCTATACATAACCATTTAGTAACTCTTTTCTATCTAGCTGACCGTATGATCAAATGTGCCAGGTGTGCTGTAGGTTGTCGTACCGGCTCCGTCGGTGATTTTGACCTCGCCGTTCGCGCCATTGGGGTAACTGCTGTTTGTGTTTGCTGAATTAGCGCCTGCTTTTGGCGTCATGCCGGTTGCTGCAAGACGAGTCCAGGTGCTATCCACATGGCCTGACCCAGCGCCACCACCGCCTTGTTCGGAGGCAGATCCGCCGTGGTCTGCTCCGCCGCCGCCGTAATAGCCACCCCCTCCTGACCCGCCAGATGAATATCCGTCGGATACCGATGATGCAGTCCCCGAATAACCGCCAATCAAGGCTGAGCCTGCTCCGCCGCCATCTCCTACTGCCGCACCACCAGAGGCACCGTCAGCACCCTTACCTAGGTACGTTGCATTACCGCCACCGTCTGAGCCATTCAGGCTGTCTGTTGCGCCAGTCCCTGTGTGTGAGTCACCGCCGTCGGCAGTGTTGTTTCCGCATCCGCCACCGCCGCCACCGGCAACGACTTGTGCGTTACCTTGAGTTACACTTGTAACAAATACGCCAGAGCCGGAGCCGCCCTGGCCGCCTGTTTGATTGGTTTCATCCGAATATATATACCCACCGCGCATGGGGTCGCTGGTGTTGCCTTCCAGTGCGCCAGTGTTATTTTTATACCAACCCCTACCGCCATTTCCGACGACGATTTTTAAAACGTCTCCAGTTGTTAAAGACTTAGACGCTTTAACAATTCCGCCGTCACCGCCATTGCCGGATGTGGTGCTATTACCGCCGCCGCCGCTCGCACCAAAAACTTCCGCCGTAACTGTGACCGGAGTAGGAGTGCGGATTGTTACCGTTTGGCTACTCGTAAAAGTACGAGTTCCGACGCCATCCGTGACGACGACCAAGCCTGCAAAGCCAGCACTATTGTAACCACCGCCCTTGCCGGTATTGCTGACGCTAGGAGTATCAGCACTGGCATTGATAGTTGTCTGATAACCGGTCGCGCTGCCCGCAGTGCCGTTATTCCCAGCTAGATTGGCTGTTGTAACCATCGTACTTTTGACGAAACCTGAGCCGCCTCCGCCGCCACCGGTTTCCTCATCGTCGCTGTCGTCGACACCGCCGCCGCCACCACCCCAGTAGCCGCCGCCTCCGCCGCCACCATACATTCCATAATTAGCTTCAGATGCCCCGCCTTGCAGCGCACTGCCTGCGGTCGCGGTGGCACCCGCCGCACCGCCTGCGCTCTGCGTGCCACCGCCACCACCGTTCGGCGAGTTTACACCAGCAGCGCCAGACGAGCCACCACCGCCGCCGCCCGATTCATCTTCGCCGGTGCGGTCATATGATCCGCCGCCACCGCCGCCGCCCGCGATTAATAAAGCGTTTGCTTGAGTAACATCACTAGTTGTGCTGCCAAGGAATACGCCAGCAAAACCGCCGCCAGACCCGCCTTTATGGGCACTGGTGCCGTTCGGAACGCCACCATTACCTCCGGCTGAAGAAGATAAAGTGCTGCCATTAACAGTACCGCCAGCACCAACCACAATGTAGATCGACGTCCCTGGCGTGAGAGCGATCGTGCCCTTTGCAAACCCTCCGGCACCGCCGTTTCCGGCTGTGCCGCCATTCCAATATCCGCCAGCGCCGCCAGCACCCCAAGCCTTTATAGTCACGTTAGGCTCAAGCAGTTGGGGCCACGTATCATCGTTGAACGATTGTGAAACAATATCGCTGTTCAAATTCCAAACCGACGAAAAACTGTGATCGTTGGCTGGATCGACGCCTCCGATGATACGCGCCATCTAGCTGATTTCCTCATAGCTGATCATAATATCGCAATCGGATGCTGCCGATGCTAAAGCCGTGATGGATTTATCTTCTAGCAAATAAAACGCAGAATTTTTATCAATAATGACAAGTGAACTGTCCGCTGGAACTACTACAGTCTTGGCAAAAAATTTGTCACTTCCTGCGCCGGCAGCAGCAGAGTTAATAGCTACTGAAACATCCACTGCAGATGTGCCGTCAATATTGGAACAGAGGACTGTATTGATCTTGAAAACTTTTCCAGACGAAGCCGCATTACTTACAATGCTTGCAGCACTTGTAGTTAATGTGGCTGTCGTCGTCTGACCATTAATCGTTGCGACGTTGACGATATTTGGGTTTGCCATTTTTTGCTCCTAGCCGAAAATCATGGCCACTGCGATGGCCTTGCCTGTGGACACGCCTCCACTGCCACCGCCAGATATGGTGATGGTTTTGGTTGCACCTGTGCCAGAAGCCGTGACGCCAGAACCTACAAAATTGAGGGTCTGAGCTTGGGTGGACAAAGCACTTCCCTCGTCCTGAACTGTAAGCCCACCACCCGAGCCAGCCGTGGTTTGTGTCGTACCATCGTTGAATTGGATGCCATTTGACGACAGCACCAACTGGCCAGTCATTGTTGAGCCAGCCTTTGCCACATAATCACTTGTCGCAGCGGTGGCCATAGTGCCAAGACCAAGGTTTGAACGCGCTCCCGCTTGGTCAGACGCCCCCGTTCCGCCATCGGCCACTGGCAAGTCGCCGGTGGAAAGTTGACCACCGCTTGAAGTGTACAACGCACCGGCGGACAGGCTGGTTGGCAGGGTCAGGTCATATGTAGCACCGGCAGAGTGTGGTGGACTGGCGATGCTGACGCCGTGCGAATTGCTTTCGCAATTCAACATCAGTTTGCCGCTGTTTGTGTTGCCGCGCAAAACAACATAGCCAGTGCCGTTTGGAGCTAGGTCAAGATTGGCATTCGACGCGGTAACGATATCGAAACCTGCGGTGTCTAAATTACCGCCCAAGCTTGGCGACGAGTCGTCTGACAGATCAGACATGCTGCCTGAGCTTGATGACGTTTGTGTTGTGCCGTCAGAGAAGGTTAAACCGCTGCTGGTAAGCGTCAACGTGCCGCTAGACACCGAAGGCGACGCGCTCGCCAGGAAAGCACTAGACGCGCTTGTAGCGGCTGTGCCAAGGCCGAGCGTGGACCGCATAGCGGCAGCATCTGCATCGTCCAGCAAACTGCGAGCCTGTGCCGAAAGATCGGCCACGGCATAAGTGTCCGAACCAGTGGTGTAGATCATCTTATCAGCGGCAGTCGTCAAACCGGCGATGCTGTTCAAACCGGCGTCATAGGCTTGAACGTCAGAACCGATAGCAACACCAAGTGATGTGCGTTGAGCACTAGCATCGGCATCATCTAAGATCGCACGCCCAGCCGCCGTGATATTCGTCACGGCATAAGTGTCCGATCCAGTCGTATAGATCATTTTGTCGGCAGCAGTCGTCAGACCGGCGATACTGTTTAGGCCAGCATCATAAGCTTGAACATCAGAGCCGATAGCAACACCCAGGTTTGTCCTGGCTGTACCCGCATCACTCGCGCCTGTACCACCGTCAGCTACAGCTAGATCAGTAATTCCAGCAACACTGCCACCCGTTACCGCAACATTAGTTATATTCACTGCTCCAGCGGCATCGGCAAATACAGCCTTACCAGCAGGATACACGCAGAACACATCTTTTGTGCCGGCAGAAAAATCTGTAGCTGAACCATTATTACTGCTGGCTAGTACAGTAGTTCGGCTCAATGTCGTGCCGCTAGCTGTATAAGTACCTAGCGCCGTTTCCCATTCATCAGCGTCACGATGCACAATCGTAAAATATGTTGTGTTCGTATTACCGACTTCGGTAAAAGCATCAAAACCTGTCACAGCGCCAGCAAGGGTAAGTGTACCAGTGCCGGTAGTTGTGGAAGTCTCGCGTACTCTATCTTTTACGACCAGAGCCATAGATTCATCCTATGCAATCCTGATAATTGCGTTTGAAGCATCTGCTGTGGGAAACTGCACTGTGAAATCACCAGCACTAGCTGTTTTATCACTGCCAAAATCTAACACGCAAACGGCAGGATCACCTGCGGCTGTCTCATTAAAAATCAAAGCACCGCGAGCAGTGATGCTGACTGTACTAAATGTCAGGTCAGCAAAATCTGCTAATGCTGTTGTACTTGATGCTACGGGTGTCACGTTTGTTAGCGTGCCGCCTTTTGCTGTGTACCCCGTGCCCGAAACTTCATTTGAAGTTGTATATGCAGTTGTTGCGGCATCAAGTGACGCACTGCTGGTATACAGTGCTAACTGGAAAGTGTTACCGCTACTGTTTGTAAAATCATGAACGCCTTTGAGCAGCTCAACTTTGAAAGATGTGCACATCGCTTGTGTAATCGCCATTTATATTCTCCTAATCAACTCTGCTAAATCATCATGGCCTTGTTGTTTTAGCAGATTATAAACAGTCGTTCTATCAGAAACGATAGCTTGTTTCATATAGTAGACTAAAACATTCCGCAACGTATCGCAATACGCCCTTGCTTGTTGCTGAATTTCTGGCGGCGCTGAGTCAGAAACCTGAAGTATTTTACTCAGGCACATCTCAGCTACATCTTCAACTGAGTGCCCCTTGTTTGATGTTGTAGCAACACCAACAGAACCGATATCTGTAGCAACCTCTACACTAAACATTAACTTTTCTGCCTCATGACAAGTCCTGTTCTATACGCATCTGTGACTTCATCTGCTTCACCAAACTCTTTTAATCGTGCAAGTGCCTCAGCATAACGGCTTTGATAATTTTGCAACACATCTGTTTCACCTTTCATGAACGTATATGCTTCATATAACGATGCATACAAAAGTGCTAACGGCGCATAATTACTCAACCAAGTAGTTTCACTATCTGCACCTGCGGTTAACGAAGCAGGTCGATAATAATAATGAAACTCTGCTTGATAGGCTTGGTCTGGTGTTGGAGCAACGATAAAGTTGCGATTATCAAACTGCGAATAATACTTAGGCGTGCCTGTCGTAGCACTATTAGGGTTGACTGTCTGTATAAACGAGACATCTTTACGCAGCAAAAACTCTTGCTGTGAATTATTTATGATCGATAGAGAAAAAGCAGCCAGAAAATCAATAGGAAACACAAGAAATTTTTGGTTCGCTGTAAAATTACCAGAGGCATTTTTGCGGAAAATGGATAGCTGCACCTCTGTAAAGATTCGCTGTTCCGCATTTTTTATAAAAGTATTTAGCTGGTTCACAAAAGTTGTTTCTGTGTTTTCAGTGTAATCTTGTATCGCTGTTTTTAATTCTGCATATGTGAACGTCATGATACCACCACCAATACAATTCCCACCGAGGCTAATCCTGCAAGCCCTTTTGCAGAAGCAGACGGTGGAAAAATTTTGCCATCACCAACAACAACAAGCATCGGCTCTTTTCTATCTGTTCTAGGCTCAAAAAGAGCTTGTGCATCTGGCGGCGGAACAGTCGACTCAAGCTGTGGTGCTTTTGGTTCATAACACTCACCGCAAACTTTCAACCCATTCCATTCTTTGCGTAGCTCAGTATAACGATAAGCCTGCCCACAGCGATCACATATCGCTTGTGCGTATCTGCCACTGGCAAACAAATTACTCATACGTTTATAAACCCGTAAAAATCTTTAGCAGGAATAAGGCTCAAACCGGCCCTATCTCTATCCTCTGCTGCGGCACGTTCAAACTCTTCTTCGTATTGCGCTTTTAACAATTGCGTCAACTGCGGATTGCGTTTCATCGATAGATAGTACGCCAATCCTGCTGCTAAACAAGGATAGAACCGAAAAGGAACTTCCGTTTCATTTGTAAAATCATCGGCATCATCAATGCGAGTCAACCTATCATACACAAACTCATAGACTGAAGATTGGTCTGGCGTTGCCCAAAACCGTATCTGCGGAGTTATCTGTCTATCAACATAAAATTGTGTAGGCTGCGCTTGTGTCAACTTATTACTCAAGTTGAGGTATTGGTCGCGGCTGATACGGCTAAGTGTTGTATCCGCTTGCGAGGTAGTTCCTGTACTTTGCCGGAGCACGCCAGACAATACGTCAATTGATGCCTGAACATCTTCAAAACCTAACGCACTAGAAAGCGTCGTGGTGGCACCACTCGTTGCGCCAGTCAACGTTTCACTTGCTGTAAATGTTCCTGTGGGCACTGCAACAGTAAGTTGAGTAGCACTAGGCTTTGCTGTAATCTGTGCTGTGGCGGCGCTAGAACTGCCTGTGATGGTTTCACCTAGCGTAAAGCTGCCGCTTGCTGCTACCGTCGCTACCAGATCACCAACAGGGTATGTGTTCACTCCTGCGACGAGCTTCAGTGTTTTTTGCTCTATTGTCCACCTGTTCAACCCCCTGTTCGCCCAATCAGCAAACAGAATATTCAGTGAACGTTTTGCAGAAGTTAGATCATAACCTGTGCGGGGTATAACACCACACCGCTCATAGGCTTCTTCAATGTAATCAGCTATATCAAGCGAAAAGTTTTTTGATTCAGAAAAAGCCATCTATCTACTCATCTTGTGGGAGATGAAGATTATCAAACACTTCATCTATATCACGATACTCCTCGCTTTCAGAGCTAAACGCTCTGTGCATCGGCTCAAAATCTGGTCGCTCACCACCAAGTTCAAAAAACGCTGGGTCATAAAACTGCGCCCGATTGTTTGGTACGCCAACTATATGCCCCGTATCTAAACAGCACAAATGCGTGATTTTGTTTTGCCGATGATCATCCGCATACATACTGTTCATATAGTCAACTGAAAACCAATACCTTCCTGGAACTTTTACACCCTCTATGAGAGCAAACATAGGCATGTCTGCAAACATATCAAACCGAACTACAGAAAACTCAAACGAACTGCAATCCCAGGGCTGTATTTGGTAATCAGAAAAATCATCCTCACAATCTTTCGTGACTAATGCTCTCAGTGGCATGCGGCTCCATCCGTAACCACCGAGACCCTCTTCTGTGAAACAAACTTGAAAGCTCAGCTGCTTACCCATGTAAGCTGTTACTGCATGGACAAATCCTTGTAAGTATTCACCATGTCCACGTTTGTTCGCAGTAGTGTACTCTTTACGGATTAATAACCTTTTGAAAGGTATATTTTCCGTAAGGAGTGCCATCAGTACTTAGCTTTTTTGACCATCCCACCCATTTTCATTTTGCGAGGCTTGGCTTTAGCACCAGCCTTACTCGCCGCAGTGGGTTTTTTTGCTTTCTTTTTCATATCAAGAAACTTCTTAAGTCCTTTTGGCATTGTACCAGGCATAGCTTTTCTCCTTCTACCAGGCTTTGCAAGACCAGTAACGCGCGGAAAATTTGTCCTTAGCAGTGTCACAATTATGTCTCGCTCTAAAATTTTTCCTGCGCCCTGGTTGATCTTTTTTGATAGTCATGTTAGGATCACCAAAACGAACCAACTTCACCTCTTTGCCTTTTTTAGCAAGTACGGCAGATTTTTTCTTACCGCCAGGAGTGCGCTTTGGCTTGTTGAATCCAGCGAAACTTTCACCGCGATACTTTACACGGCCACTAGCAAGCCTCTGCACATCCTTAGTAGTAGCCATCAAGCGTACTCTTTTTTCACCTGAATGATCACTGTATATGTATCTGCAGCAGTATGGCCAACTGTGGTGAACAATATGTCACCAGTTTTCCCACTGCCTGCATTATTGGTAAGGCCACCAAAAAGTGAATAATCATGATACCCACTTTGGTTTTCACCTAACTCGATGCAAAACACATTTGATGATGCGTCAAAAAGCAACTGCACTTTCATGCCGTTACATTGCCACCAAATTTTTTCAATAGTTGCACCAGAACAAACTGTTCCATTAGGCAAACTGGCTAGAGCAGAAACATCAACTTTAACTACATTTGCTTCGCCAGAACCGTCAGATACATTGGTGAACTTGAGTACAGCAGTCTTTTGTCCATCAACTATTGTCTGCGAAGTGACTGCATCTGCCATTATTTACTCCTCAAGCTCGCCACGTAAGATCATCGCTTTACGTTCAGCACTTCCAACTGGGGGCAAAGAAACCTTCGCAGCGGCAGACTTTTTTGTCTTTTTTGCAGGTGTTTCCTCAACCCAGGCTTCGTTTTCTGGGGTGTTGGGGTCATCTGCAACATAATGCCCTGCTTTAGTTCTGGCCCTTTTGCGTTCAGCCATCATTTACTCCTATCGCGTTTGGCAAGCGAATAAGTAATCGATCGTTGCTGATTTTGTGCCCGTTGCTGAACCAGAAAATTCCATCGCACCAATAGCAAGGTTTTCATCATCTGGAATATTCGCAGTATGCGTTGCAACTAGAGCTCGGTTGACAAAAAACTCAACAGAACCAGTACCCTTCACATGAAACCCAAGTGTGACAAAAGTATCATCGCTGATGTCAATACCTGAATCAGTCGTGGTAGCTGTACCGTCTTTTTCAGTGACACAATCAATATTTGTGTCGCCATCATCAACTTGAAACACAATACGGTCAGCAGCAGCCAACATCGCTTCTGGGTTTGTAGCAAAGTTTGTAGTCAAGCCAACACAAAGCTCAATCGCACTGCCCTCACTATCACCAACTTTTAGCTTAGTTTCAAACCAGATGTCTCGGCCAGAGGCGAGTGCAAAAATCTCATTACCTTGAACGCTGGCACCATCATTATCTGTAGTCGCCTGTGAAGTAAGCACAAGGGTGCCACTTTCAGCATCTGCACCAAGTGCAGCAGTTGCACTGGAATCTTTTACAACAGTCCAGTCACTGGTAGCATCAAGCGCCACACCAGTAAAATCATCCATGTAAACCAGATAATCTGGATTTACACTTACTGGGAGGTTTTCAAACCATTTATTGGAATTGTTTTTACCGGCAAACAAAACTGGGCCAGTGAAATGTACAGCCATGTCATACTCCTGTCGTGGCTAGTGTCAGCAAATGCTGTCAGGGTACGCTAGTGTAGGCAAAAAAAGAGGGGGACACAAGTCCCCCTCTTCAAAGTATTTATGCGCCTGGAGAACCAAACACGCAACGTGGGTCACTAACGCCGAAGCTATAGCGCTCACGTGCTTTGTAACGAACGTTACCTGTATCAAAATCGCCTTCCATAGAAGTACGAACAGGGGAACGCTCAAAGTGTTTGAACCCATTGGGGCTATCGGTTTTGATAAAGAACGCATCCGTATCAGTCAAGTAATGATTAATTACATAACCTTCAGGCAGCATGCCCATATTACGCATTGCGTTAATATCATTATCCGCAGTACCCGGACGTAACTGCGTAGCAGTCAAACGCTCGGCAACAAACTGTAACGCAGGTGGGATAATCAACTTACGACCCTGCACAGCGACTAACAGGCCGCGCTCATCAATGAACGCTGCAATGTCAATCATGCTCTGCTCGAGCGAAGTTTCATTCAAATCCGCTGCAACAGTAAGCTCATTGCGGAAGTTACCACCACCCAATGTGGGGTGATCAGTCGCACAAAGCTCTTTGCCATCACCAAAAGTAAAGCTGCTGTTGAACGCATTGTTCAAA
>Ga0222718_10000365_pt1 | contig 48030 bp, 30 predicted proteins | sample C33_27DmetaG_FD_165045 | JGI IMG/M metagenome (GOLD analysis project Ga0222718, IMG submission 165045) | Estuarine water microbial communities from San Francisco Bay, California, United States - C33_27D | ecosystem: Environmental > Aquatic > Marine > Unclassified | place: USA: California... | reverse complement strand
ATTTTACTACTGCCTACACGAACGTTTATAATGCCATTATAGTATTCGTCTGTTTCTAGAACTCGTCTGTCGAACTGCTCTTTTGCTTCCAGATAACTCATCAAGCCTCTACTGTTACAAAAGTGCAGGATCTCTCGTCTGAAATTGTCTGCGCCTAATTTTTCTACGTCTGCCTTTAGATTGTCTGAACTACCCCAGTAATCCTGCCAATCACTTTCTACTTTTTCTCTACGCCTGTTTTTTCTGCCTTTAAGAGGTGGCCGTGTCTTTTTAAACTTGGCCAGCTTCTTGCCCACATACTTGCGGTTGTTTGTTAGATTGGTAATAAGGTAAACAAATCCTTCGCAGTCTTTGGGTAGTTCATCTACTACCTTACCATTATAAGTCCAATCCATAGTGCTCCTCTGGGTGTGTACTTATACCAGGTCAATATCAGTATTATAATTAGTGAATCCGTTTTCTTTGATCACCTTTAAGATATTGCCTACACGCCCAGCAAGCTCGTCTTTGTGTGACACTAGCCACACACTCTTGTGTCGCTCACGTGCCATATGCTTGAGTAAACCAAGTGCGTTTTCAACACCTGATGTATCCATGCCTGAGTCAACTAGTTCGTCAATGAACAACAAATTAATTGGTTTGTACAAGCTCTCCCAAACATCACGGAACGACCAACTCATACTAAGAATAAGTCTGTTACGCTCACCTCGACTCAAGTTATCAAAGTCTAAGTCTCTTCCTAGCTCAGTAATTTCAACACTGAGATCATTTTGGAATATAACCTGGTGTGGCAAGCCAATACGGTCAAGGTAGTGTGTAAGTCTGTTATTTAAGTAACTGAGATTTTGATCGATGATACGTTTACGCACAAAACTGTCTTTGTTTGTAAGAAGTTTGTACAAGAAGTCTTGATGCTCTTGCAGTCTTGTTAGTTCATTTATAGTATCATAGTTTACAGACTGAAGGGCTTGTTGTTTCATTTCGTCAATCTGCTCACTGTAAGGATCTGTTTCAGCATTGCGATTTTCTAGTTGTTGTTGTAGTCCACTAAGTGTATTTTGGTGTTCATATGCTTGTTCTACTGTATCGTAAAACACTGTAGGTGCTGTATCTAGTTCGCCAAGTTCAGCAAGAGTATCTCTGTGTTCTTGTTCTTGTGTTTGGTTGGCTAGTATTTGCAATGCTGTTTCTTGCAATGTTTCACGTTTACTTGCTAGTATTTCTTCATGTTTGTTATCGTGCAGTTCTTGTCCGCATGCATAACACTTGTGACTTTCTAAATCTTCAATTTCTTTTTCCAGTTTTGCTTGTAATTTTTCTAGTTTTACATTGTCCTGATCAATGTTGCGTATCCATTTGTACGCATCTTCAATGGCTTTTTTGGTGTCGTAGAATGTGTCTAACGCCCTGTGTGCGGCGATCTCTTCATCAATGTTTACATGGCTCAGGCTGTCAATAGCAGTGGTTAACTCTTCTACGTCTTCTGTTTTCTTACGTTCCCAAAGACTTCTGCGTTTTTCCAAACTTGCAATTTGATCCTCAATGCGTTTGTTTGCTTCTTGCACCGCTTTGATGCGCATTTCTTCTTCTTTTTGCGCATCTTTGGTTTCTTTTATACGTTCTTTGATTGCGTCAGCACGTTCCGAAAGCAGTGTAATGCCCAGCAGTTCTTCAATGATTGCACGTTGATCATTGCTTCGCATGCTCAAGAACGGTTCCGTATATGTGTTCAGCGCCAGCACATGCTTGAACATGTCGTGGCTGAGACCCAATATACGTTCAATCTCTGCTTGTGTTTGCCTGCTGTCGCCCTGAGCGTTGTCTGTTGCTTCTTGTTCTTGATTGTTCACAAAGAACTTGAGCAAGTTTGGTTTGCGTCCACGCTCCACGCGATATTCTTGACCATTAACTGCAAACTCTAAACTTACCAACATGTTTTTGCCGTTGGTTTTGTTTATCAAGTTATCCTTGCGGATGTTGGTTAATGCACTGCCGTACAATGCGTAACTTAATGCATTGATGATTGTGGTTTTACCTGTGCCGTTACGACTACCATCACCACCTAAGTCTAGATTTTCGCCTAGCACCAGTGTAAGGTCTTGCCTGTCAAAGTTAATGGCCTGTGTAGCGTTACCCACACTCATAAAGTTTTTAACCGTTAGGTCTTTTATATGAATCATAAGATATTAGTGTAACAGTTCTCTTTTAAAAAAACAAACTTTTTGGTTATAGTTGTTCACGTAATGCATTCAACTGTTTATCCGCAAAAGTTTGTAAGTGGTAGTAGTTGTGTTCAAATATTGGCATACACTGATGGGCAAGGTCATCAAAGTAATATTTTGACAAATCCATTAGTTGTTGACATATCAACTGCGCACGATTCAAGCAATCAACTTTTGTATCATAGCTTTCGTCCCAAACTGAATGAAATGTTTCAAATCCCAAGTTGTTTAGGTTTTTAATACTGCCTTTACTTGCTAGTAACATCAAGGCACAACTATTTGAAAAAGATTTCCATGTCTTTTCAGTATAAAAAATCTGCGGATAGTTGCCCACACTTTCAGTTGTTAAAAAAATTAAAGCCTTCTGTAAAAAATCTTGTTGTTGTAAAGTATGGCTGCCAACTGGGGTACCTTCTATCTCTTGGTGTACGATTGTGGATTGTAAAAGTTTGTGATATTTGATGTGTAATAATTTACTTTTTTGCGATACGTTTAAATTTTCATTGTTTCTGCTTGTATGTGGTATAGTTGTTCGCAAATTTATGTTAGGCAACACATTTTCTTTGTATCTATTATTAGGCTGGAATGTTTTTTTGGATAGATGCGGATGTGACGGTTGAAAAGAAATCATTCCTTTGTTGAGTAAATTATTTTCTGCTAACGCACACAGCATGGTTTGTTTGTGGCTCCGCGGAACACCTGCTAGAAAACTATATAGGTGTCGTGGAGGATACCTTTTTGTAAAAGGCCTATTATTCACAACTGGGTAGTCATACCATAAAGAAAATGGTATTACACGAATAGTGTTTATATTGTGTATAGCGCAAAGTTTGTCAACATTTTTTTGTAGCAGACCACTATAATCATTTGCAAGTATTACTGTATGATCGGAACTAATATCTAGGTAAGCAATTATTGTTATAAGATTATAAATGGTGTTACCGCAGGTTGACATACTTGGATAATAGTCTGTGTCGTGATGGCAGATGATCAATCTCTGGTTGTCTGCAAACACTTTATCTGCTGATTGACTCAGTTTTTCATATAATAACGTTACGTCTAAATCAAAGTCAGGTAAATTTATTATGTCAATAGGATCAACTACTGATCTAATCATCTCTTCGACGTGTAACTGTTTGTTAAAACACCAGTCCATGCTATAATGTTCTATAGATCTCTAACAGTAATTTGTTATCGTAAAATTCACTTTCAATGTGTGTAATCTGATCAGTAACAATTTGATCCACACTTTCAAATTTGATTTCGCCGACGCTAACAGTGTCTTCCAGTGCGCCACGTTTGTTTGGTATCAGTGCCATCTCACGCAGGTTGTAATCTGTTACAAATTTTTCTTTGATAAAGTTTGCTTCTTCATAACTGATATCAATGTCTAAGTTTACACGCACATGCATCTTGGGTTTGAGTATTGTGCTGGCATTGTCAATCACTGTGCTGAGATCCAACACTTTGTACAATGGTTGATCAGGCCAGGCAATATATTCTGGCTCGCCACCCCAATCCAATATCATACACCCACGTTCTGCATCTCCTGCGTCACTAAAGTTGTGAGGGAAAGCATTACCAATGTAGTTAATGTTGTTCTTGGTTTGCCGCATGTGAAAGTGTCCTGAGAACACCTTGCCGTACTGTCCAAAGTGTTCTGCTTTTACCTCACCGTGATCTGGCATTTCTACCATTGCATTCATTTTAAAGTGCGGCAGTTCAAAGTGCCCAAAGATATATTGAGCACTCATCTTTTGAATGCGTTTATGATCATCGCCTACTAGCCAGGGAGCAATTACAACATCGCCGTCTTCGAACCAATCGTTGCAGATGTGAATGTTAGGCAAGTGTTTGGCCCACTCTACTCCTGTGATATCACGTTTGTCCCTGTAGTACAAGTCATGATTGCCTGGAATAAAGTAGAACTGATCAAAAGCCGCATTGAGTCGTTCTAATGCTCTCAATGAATAATCAAGAGTATGAAGGTTAATACTAGCTCTATGATGATGCCAATCACCAAGAAATAGTCCAGTCGAGATATTTCGTTCTTTTGCTGTTTCAATGATCCACTCTACAAATTTTTCACAGTCCTGATTATGTAGAAGGCTGTTGCTTTTCAGCCCAAAGTGAATGTCCGTGAACACTATGGCACGATCAAATAGTTTGCTCATATTTTATTCTTCGCCAAGGCCGTTAGCTTCGTACTCTGCAAGTACCTTTGCTTCGCGACTGTTTTTAAATTGTCTAGTATAACTTGGATTCAAACCATTTTGTTCCAAGATGTCATCACGGATGTTCTGCATTTTCTTTTCAATATTTAACACCCTTGTAAAACTGTTGGTAATAGCCGCTGTGTAGTATGCAAATGGGTTTTGTGATTTTGATTCATCAAACTGCAATCCAATCTGTGATAGTTGTAGCAGTGCTTGTCCACGCATTTCTTCGTTGTAGGTGTAGCCACGCCAGTTGCTTCGTGTGGCATAACGCTCGCACAGCTTGATAAACATGTGCGCTAGTTTTGGAGTCATCATGCCATGATCCTTGCGAAACTCGCCACTGTCTAAGTCTCCTTTCCAGTGACTTTTGCCCACTAGGTATGGCTGTTTGTTTTCATCGATTCGATAATGGTAGAATGGAGGAAATGGCAGTTTAACATAGTTGAGATCCTGCTTGACATCTTCCATTAGTTCTTGTAAACCATCATCTTCATAGTCTACATCATCCATTTCTAGTAGTTCTTCAAGTTTTGATTTTTTCTTTTCCTGAGCTTTTGTGAGTTTTTTTGGTACCTTGGGTATGTGTTCCCAACAGGTAATACGGAACACAAGATCAGTGTTTGCTATATCCTTCTTAGGATCTAAAATTTCACCTGTTTCACGTTTGATACGATCTGCGCGATTTCGTCTTGCTTCCGCTACAGTGCGTTGATTGATCTTATCCACACTGGGTAGGATAATATCGTATTGATGATCAGTTTCTCGATCAAGATAGGAACAGTAGGTGTTTTTACTGCGGTGAATTTCTTTCAAAATGTCACGGTTATTAAGATAATTTACTTTTTTTGGTTGCTTGATAGCCATTGAAATCTCCGTAGGACTGTACTTATTATACAGGTCTGAGCGGGGTTGTCAATCATTAACTTAGCCGTTTTTGCTTGCCATAAATAATAAGTAGGAGAACCAAATGTCCCAAGCTGATATAGCAAAAGCACAAGAAGCCGTAGCCAGAGCACAAGCACTACTCGCTGATGTACGATCTACTCGTGGCGCAGAAACAACAACAACGGCTAGTGGAATAGAGTTACAACGACAAGCGACCCGTCAACTTATAGCAGCTCAAAACGATCTCGCCAGAGTACAACAAGCCGCCGCTGGAACCGCTCCTGCTAACAGCGTCAATCCTGCTGTAAGTCCTGTAGCCAGTCAATTAGAAGGATTTGTTGCAGAAGATTACGGCATTCCTGCTAATTTTGCTGAAACAGCAGAACCATTACCCCCATCGTTTGAAGAACAACTAACAGCATTCTTAGATGAGCCTGATCCAATTATCGAACCACAAATAACACCAAGTTATACAGCAAGCCCAGCAGCTAGACAAACAACTATTTCTCAATTGGATGCAACAGAAAATGCTCTCAATAGTCTTGAAGCATTGCCTACACAAGAAAGATTGCAAGTACAAACACAAATAGACGCTCTAAGAGATCAGCGAAATAGACTTATCGAAGAAGCTCGTGCAGAAAACGCTTCGCCTGAGCCTGTTGAAGATCCTAATGCTTCATTTGCCGGCGGTGCTGACGTTAACGTCACTGAAGAAACCATTGTTCCTATTAGAGAGAATTTAAATCCAGAGCCTGTGTTGGCAACAGATCCTATTGTGAACGATATTGACGAACTTTCACAAGAAGAAAGAGATCTACAGAATCCCGAGCCTACGCCAACTGATGACGAAGGTTACCCAGGAGGCGATCCTTTTGCAGAAGAATCATTTGGAGTTGTAAGACTCCCCCAAGACATTGACAACACTTACGGCCAAGATGACGAAGACGAAGTAGGTTTTCCAGTTGAGCCTGATGTTCCTCAGATTAATAGTGCCGCACTAGAGAGATTAAAAAGCCAAGCGGCTATTCGTGCAACTAGGGAACCAAGCATTGGCAAGGGAGATTGGCGTGTTAGGTTACAGCTCGCACCAAACGCTCCGTATTTTTACAACGATCCAGGCAACAGTTTGATGGCACCGTTGCGTGTAAGCGACGGCGTGATATTCCCTTACACTCCAAGAATCAATACTTCTTATCAGGCAAGGTACACACCTTATGAGCCAACGCACAGCAACTATAAGCACTACTGGTATCAAGGTAGCCATGTTGGTGAGATAAACTTAGATGCAGAATTTACCGCGCAGGATACCGCAGAAGCAAACTATATGCTTGCTGTAATCACATTCCTAAAAGCAGCAAGCAAGATGTTTTACGGACAGGATGCTGACAGGGGAAGCCCACCTCCGGTTTTATTCCTAAGCGGGTTTGGTGAGTATCAGTTCAATGAACATCCAGTGGTAATCACACAGTTTAACTATAATTTACCTGCTGATGTTAACTACATCAGGGCCAATGCAACACAGATAAATGGACAGGCCGGAACATTGCAGTTTAGGCAAAATCTAAACACCAATAATTCAACCCTTCCGAGTAGTCGGATTAGGGCACTTATAAATGGGCTACCAACTGGTGCTGATCCAATGAATACAACACCTAGCGGTCCAAATCTTGGGCAGAATGAGCCAACCTATGTGCCAACCAAGATGTCAATGAACATCCTGTTGCTTCCAGTACAAAGCCGCAGGGAGGTTAGCCAGGTATTCAGTCTGCAAAAATATGCAAATGGCGACCTACTTAAAAGAGGATTTTGGTAATGGCAGTACAATACAAACCTACTAGTCAGTACTTTGATACACCTGTTCGTAACGACCAGTATCTTAGTTTAATGGTCAATAGAAGTATTCCAAAACTAGTGGACGACTTAGAATATACAATCACAGTAACCTATAATCTTCGTCCAGACTTGCTGGCATATGACCTTTACGAAGATGCCACCCTGTGGTGGGTATTTGCTCAACGCAATCCAAATACATTGGTTAACCCATTAAATGACTTCACAACTGGTACCACAATTTACCTGCCAAAAAAGAGTACACTGAAATCAGTGCTAGGATTCTAACATGGCTAGCTATTCCAGCGCGGCAAATGATGTAAATTTAGTACAGCAAAATTATCGAACGTTTCTTCTACGAGTATCTGAAATAAAACAAGATGTGGATAATGGTGCTGGTGTACAGGAAATTGCACCCAGAGTTGCCAGACTACTTGGTAGCATAGGAGCACAGCTATCATTAATACGCACTCTTCAAGATGTGGTTATTCCTGGTATTAATGATGCAAGTCAAAATGAAATTGAAGCTCTGTACAACCTTGCTGGAGAAATACGAGATAATTTAAACAATCTTGATACTGAATTGCGCAGCCTAATAAGACAGGCAAGACAAAATGATCAAAATCGTGATCTACTTGAAACACAACCAAGAAACAGTGCTGGACAGGAAGTAGAAGAGGAAGCAGCGGCACAAGAAGAAAATGCTTCTGTGCAAAATCCACCAGTAGCACCACAAATACCAGTTACACCAAATGGAAGTAACGCAAATGATTATGAGTTTGCTGATCCTGCAAATGATTTTGGACCAGGAGGGGGCGGATTAATTACCCAGAAACAAACCAACCCGGGTGGTGCAAGCAACACAGATGATGCGTATGATATTCCAAGAGAAACAACAGCTACTTCATCAGGAGTAGATGATGGCCGTCCACCAGTGTCTGCTGAGTTTTTACAACAAATTGAACCCACACCTAACATGCTGAATGGGTTAACCAACATGACTTACACTATCAGCATCTATTTGCTAGACCGTAGAGAATTTGTGGATCTCATAATCAGTCAGGACAAAAAATTACCCAGCAAGCAGTTGATAATTCAAACTGGAGGAGCACCACTGGGTGAGCGTAACACATGGTTTGATTTGGATTTCTATATAGAAGACCTGAACATTACCAGTATTGTTGGAACACAAGAAGTTGGAAGCGCACACAACAGTGTGTTAATGAATTTTACCGTAGTTGAACCGAATGGCATTACATTCCTGAATAGATTAAACAATGCTTGTATAGAACACACAGGTTTAACAGCCGCAACAACCAGCGAACTAGCACAAAACTATCTGATGGTTATCCGCTGGTATGGATACGATGAAGCAGGTAATCGTGTTACAGCAGATCAAATTTTTAAAAATGCCACCACCACAGATCAAAATGCAGTTGCTGAAAAGTTTATTCCATTCCAAATTGCAAACATTACCTATAAAATACGCAATCAAAATGTTGAATATCGTGTAGAAGCAACCATTCCTCAAACTCAAATTGCTTTAAGCACAGCACGTGGAAGTATTCCATTTAATTTGCAACTGGTGGCGCCAGATGTGCAAACCTTGTTAAATGGAACTTTTGCAACTGCATTAAATGAATTTGATGAAGGCGATTTTGGCGATTTAGAAGGAAATGCGGCTCCAACCAGCAAACCAAATGGGCTTGCTGGCGAAACAGTGACACAAGGTTTGTGCGAAGCATTAAATGAGCATCAACAACGGTTGGTAAATCAGGGCACATACGAAGTTGCAGACATTTATGAAATTGAATTGCAAGAACTTCCAGGGCTCAAAGATGCAAAGTTGCAGAAACCTGGTGGTGCTGATAAAAAACAAGCAGCAAATAAAAACAGTAAAAGCAGTGCGCAACAGTATCTTGGCAGTAAGTTAAACTATGACAAAGCCACAAGAACTTATAGTGTTCCTGCAGGACAACAGATTGTACAGTTGATTGATCTGGTAATGCGTAGCAGTTCATATATTACCAGCCAACAAAATGTCATATTTGATGAAAAAACAGGCAAAATTAAAGCACAGCAGAGTAAGGTGCAAACAGTCCAGTGGTACAGAATCAGAACGCAGTGTACACCCATAGCATACGATAACAAGCGCAGAGACTACGCATACAGGATCAAGTACACCATCAGTGCGTATCAAATTAACACTCCCCGTAGTCCTTATTATCCACCTAGTGCATACCGTGGAACACACAAGTTGTACCCTTATTGGTTCACTGGAGAAAATACAGAAGTATTAGATTTTGAGATTGATGTAAACAGCAATTTCCTAGTAACCATTGGAAACGACGGAAGTGTCGACGACAGCCCACAGGGTAGATGGCCAGTAAAAAATAGTTATGGTGCCCCAAATGCCAGTCAACAAGGTGGTACCAAAGGAAGCAGTATTCCAGCTGCTAATCTTAGTGATAGATTGTACTACTATGCTGATGTGGCCAACAACAAGATAACCATTGTAGGTGATCCTGATTGGGTGCAACAAACAGAAGTGCTTTACAATGAAAAAATTAACCTTGGTCCGTTTATGGATGACGGCAGTGTAAACTATGACGGCAGTGAAGTTTTATATGAAATACGTTTCAATCCAGTTCAAGATTATGACATGACCACTGGGTTGTCGCCAGTTTACGAAAATAACACTGTAAAAAATCTTGTAGGCGAAACCAACGTTGCCCAAGAAAGTTTGGTATTTGCAGCAAACAGGGTAGAATCAAATTTTAGCAAAGGTGCATTTACCCAAACATTGCACGGAACCATACGAGAGTTTGAAGGTGCCACTGGAGGACCAACCAAAGGTATCAATCGCGGTAATGCCAAAGCTGACGAAAACATTACCGTTGGATCAGTTTATGATACCAGCGTGGCTGATATTGCCGCACAACAGGAAGCGGATGGATTAGAGCAGTGGCCAACCAGTACAACAGGAAACACACCCAAGAGTGTCTCGCAACCTAATCGCAGCATTCAGCTCACACCCACGGGTACAAAAAATTTCAACGTTGACAAGCGATTACCATTTAGGGACACTGAAATTGGAGGCCAGACCGTAAGAGTTTACGGCAGTGAGAGAGATTTGACTAAATTTGTAGGCGAGCAAGCGGTACAACCCAAGCCTGGCAGCACTGTGATTAGTGATGATGCAGGAACTGAAGCTGTCTTTGGTGGAGTGGGTGGTTATGGAAAAGGAATAGGGTAAATGGCAGAAAACGTACAACGCAGTAGAGGAACCAGTAAAGCGTACACTACCGGAGCAGGAGGTGTACCGGCTGAGAGCGGTCCTTTTATTGGAATTGTTAAAAATAACGTTGACAGCACACGCAGTGGAAAAATAGAAGTATACATTGAATTCTTAAGTGGTCCTGACGAAAACAATCCTGACTTCTGGAAACCAATGAGTTACATTAGTCCATTCTATGGTGCTACTGATCCTGACAGTCCCGACACTGGCTCAGGAAGTTTTTTGCAAAACAAACACAGTTATGGTATGTGGTATACTCCGCCTGATATTGGCACTCGGGTAATTTGTTTTTTTGCCAATGGCGATCCAAACCAAGGTTATTATCTTGGTAGTGTTGTCACTGGTAATGAACCGCACCATATGGTTCCAGCAATTGGTAGCACCAGCAATTATGTTTTAGAAGCAGGGCAACAGCCTGGATATTTTGCTAATAGCACTCAACTACCAGTTGTAGAGTACAATGATGAAAATCCTGCTATATCAGAAGCTCCAAATTGGCCCCGCGTTCCTTATCCAGTTCACAACTACCTTGCTGGAGTTTTAGTCCAGCAAGGTCTGGTATCAGACAACGTGCGTGGTACCATTGGTAGCAACAGTTATAGAGAAAGCCCAAGTACAGTTTATGGCGTAAGCACCCCTGGACGCCCAATTTACAGTGGTGGCTATAGCGATGTAGAAATTACCGCAAGGTTAAATCAGGATGCTAACAATCCTGGTAGCGTACCACTTCAATCAATGAAGGTGATAGGTCGCAGAGGCGGTCACAGTTTCATTATGGACGACGGTGATATCAACGGCAACGATCAACATGTACGCATTCGAACAGCAAAAGGACATCAGATAATTTTAACCGACAGTGGGGACAGTTTGCATATTATTCATGCAAATGGACAAAGTTGGGTAGAATTGGGTCAGGAAGGCACTATTGATTTATTTGCTACAAATAGTGTGAATATACGCAGTCAAGGAGATATTAACCTACATGCCGATGCTAGTATTAATATGAATAGCGGTAGTACAATGAATCTATACAGCGAGTTTACGCTCAACTTGGAAACTGCGGCTTTACAATTATCAGGCAAGAATACATTAACAGCCTACAGTGAAAAATATGTAGGGGTAAAAAGTGATGGTAGTCTTGCTTTACAAAATTCAAAAACAGGCAGTTGGAATGGCGGCAGTGCCGTGAACGTGAAAGCTGGATGTATCAGTTTAAACAGCGGTAGTGCATCCAGTGTTGCAAAACCAGCTAAGATTCCAAGACAGAAATTACCTGACGTTGTTTTTGACACAACCAGTGGTTGGACTGTTGAGCAGAGTAAGATTGACACTGTGGCAACCCGTGCCCCAACACACGAACCATATCCGTTACATGGAGGTGGCACAGCCACTGTTACTAACATTACAAATACCACAGATACGGCTCCTACACAACCAGAAGTTACTGAGGCTATCAATCAATCCAAAGACAAAGAGTTCAATGCCATTGATGCATCACAATACGAAACACAGAAAAAATCTGAATCAGGCGTAGGTAGTATTGCTCCCGAACAGGTGACTGGCATGCTCGCACAAGCAAAAGCAGAGGTTCCACAGGCTGCAAATGTAATAAGCGATGATATAGGTGTAGGCACCTATGGATTTTCAGCAGGTAATTTAGAAAAGGCAGGATATCTAAAACCAGGCACAGAAGACTTTTACATAAAAGGTTCGAGTGCTAATTTAAGCACAGTTCTAAGTAGTCCAGATGTTTGGTCTGGAAAGGACGGCGTAACAAACGTGAGTTTATTCTTAACTGACGAAGGCTTGCAAGATGAAACCAAAACAGCATTGTTTAAGAGCAGTTTAGATGACTTACGAGCCGAAGGAGTTGTTACCGGTGCTGAATCACCTGAAGATCTTGCAAGCGTTGTATCAGCAACAAGTTTAACTGACGCTAAAACATTTAAGAGTTATCTTAAAAATGAGGTACCAGTTGAGACTAAATCCAGTATGGATAAAGCCATGGCCGGCGGAACCTACAGCGTACAATTAGTTGATCAAAAAATCAGCGAAAGTATTCAAGGATACAATGTTGCAACACCTACTGGAACCAAAACAATACGAAAAGAAGTGGATGAGGCTGTTACTACTACAATTAACACAACAAAAACTCTAGGACCTACATACACTAGAACCAGTGCGCCAAGAGTTAGTAATGCACGAACCGCTGAACTTGAACGTCAGATTAACAATGTTACAAAGGTTGAAATACCGGCAGCCAAAGAAGCCTACCTTAATACTAACCCAGGTAAAAAGTTTGTAGACTTTTTGCGTAGTGACGCATACAAAACACTTGTTAAAAAACGCGATGCACTACAGGCGCAACTAGAGGCAGCAAGAAGAGGTTAAATACACTATGCCAACTTTCGTAGGATTCAACACAATAAATCAATACAAAAGATACACACTGGTGGACTTTGATTTGATTAAAAGAGATGTGCTTAATAGCCTTAGCATCAGGCAAGGTGAAGTTCCTGGGCGTCCAATGGTTGGTACAAGTGTTTGGAACTTTATTTTTGACAACCAAAGCACAGAAACTGTACGTCAAATTGAAGCAGAAATGCGCCGAGTGGTAGGCCTTGATCCACGTGTGAGCATTACCGATCTTACTGTGTATACACAAGACAACGGAATAGTTGTCGAAATGGCATTGCGTGTGGTTGGAAGCACAGAAGCAGAACGTTTGGCAGTGTTTTTTAATCCAGAAAGCAATAGAGCCTCCTTTGTATAAACTACCCATATAATTAAGGCCATAAATACTTCACGGAAGGTACTATGGCAAAGACAACTAGACAAACAGCAATTTTTGGTGTTGAAGATTGGAGACGCATCTATCAGACTTATAGAGAAGCTGATCTTCAAAGTTATGATTTTGAAACCTTAAGAAAAAGTTTCATTGATTATATTCGTTTGTATTATCCAGAAAGTTTCAACGACTACACTGAAAGTTCTGAATTTATTGCACTCCTTGATGTTATGGCTTTTATGGGCCAGGCACTTAGCTTCCGTAACGATTTAAACACTCGTGAAAATTTCCTCGACACAGCTGAACGTAGAGACAGTGTTATCCGTCTAGCTGAATTAGTAGGGTACACACCAAAACGTAACACCGAAGCCAGCGGATACATCAAAGTTACCAGTGTTCTTACCACAGAAAATGTAAGTGATTATAATGGTAACAATTTAAGCAATGTTACCATCAACTGGAACGACGCAACAAATCCAAACTGGTTTGAACAACTAACCGTGGTTTTGAATGCTGCTCTTACAAGCAGTCAAAGAATTGGCAAACCAGGTTCTAGCCAAGACATACTCGGCATTCAAACTGACGAATACACAGTGAATTTGATTCCAGGATTTTTACCAGTTATTCCTTACAGTACCACAGTCAATGGTGTTGATATGTCATTTGAAGCAGTGAGTGCAAGTACACAAAACACCAACTATGTTTATGAACCTGCTCCACGCCCAAATGGATTGTTTAATATTTTGTATAGAAATGATCGTGCAGGGTTTGCAAGTCCAAACACTGGATTTTTCTTTTACTTTAAACAAGGTAGTCTACAAAACTTAGACTTTAATCTAGCAGAACGTGTTAGTAATCGTGAGGTAGATATTAACATAGAAGGTATTAACAACAACGACGTGTGGTTGTATGAATTGGATTCAACTGGAGCCATAGAACAAGAGTGGACCCAAGTTGACAACATCTTTGCTGGAGCAGTTGAACAAACTGCTGCTGATGCAAGACAGTATTTCAGCGTAACCAGTCGTGGCAATGATCAGATTGCATTGAATTTTGGTGATGGTGTTTTCAGTGAAATTCCAGTTGGAAATTTTAGAACCTATGTACGGGCTAGTAACGGATTGCGTTACATTATTAATCCTGAAGATATGCAAAATGTTCAATTATCATTGACTTACACCAGCAGGGCTGGAAGACAAGAAACAATTACATTTACATGTGCTTTAGCACAGCCAGTCAGCAATGCTACAAACAGAGAAGGTATAGCTGATATCAAAGGACGGGCTCCTGCAAAATTCTACACACAAAACCGGATGGTAAATGGTGAAGACTACAACAATCTTCCTTACAGCCTGTTCGGTACAATTATTAAAAGTAAAGCAATTAACAGAAGTAGTATAGGTACAAGCCGTTATTTAGACCTAGTAGATATTACAGGCAAGTATTCAAGCACAAATATCTTTGCAGATGATGGTTTGTTGTATGAAAAAGACGAGCTACCAAACTTTACATTTACATTCTTAGATGTAAATGACATAAACAATGTGATTATAAATCAGTTAGAACCTGTGCTAAAGAGTAGGGGAATGTTAGAGTTTTACTATAATAACTTTAACCGTCCGGACCTCACAGTGTTGGGTATTGATTGGGTACAAAGCACAACAAGCACCAATCAAACAACAGGATATTTTAGATTCATTAGTAATGGTTCTCCTGCACCGGTTGGGTCTACTACCAGTGATAATAAAAAGTATATTGTGGTAAACAGTTTGGTAAAGTTCACAGCACCAACTGGTTATCATTTTATGACCGATCAAAACAACCGTCTAATGGCAGGCAGTGCAAATCATCCAAATGCTACAGATACACTGTGGGTAACAATTTCAGCCCTAACGCTTGACGGTACAAACTTTGGCAGTGGCAATTTTGCAAACGGAACAGGTCCAGTAAGCATTAACCAAAATGTGCCTACTGGAGCGATTGCTACACAGGTGATCCCTCAGTTGGTCACAGATTTGCCAAGCACATTAGAACAAAATATTAATACACAAGTACAGTTATATCGCGAGTTTGGATTAGGCTACAACAACTTAACCAGTACTTGGTACTTGATTTCATCCACCAATTTAGATTCAGCTAATACATTTAGTTTAGCCTATGCACAAGATACCTCAGGTGCTGGTTTAGATAACAGTTGGCTAGTTAGATTCGAAACAGACGGTGTTACCTACACTGTAACCAGTCGCAATCTTGCTAGATATTTTGGCAGCGTGTTACAGAATAGATTTTTCTGGGACGGAAGTCAAGAAGTGTACGATCCTAAAACTGGAAAAACCATCAATGATTATGTAAATGTGCTGAAAATAAACAATGCGCCTGATACCAGTGTTCCACTTAACCTTGATCAGATTCTCGACATTATTGGGCAACCAGTTGAAGCAGATGGATTTGTTGATGATTTTAGAGTACAAGTGAGTTTCGGCGATTTTGATAACGATAATATTCCTGATAATCCTGATTATTTCCAAAACATTGTTGCTCCAACAGTGAATCCAACATCAAAGTTGGTTTTCCTGCAACGTACAACTGATTTTGATAATCTTGAAAGGTACCTACCGTTGGCACCGGGAGTAGTTGTAACAACACTTGCTACACTCGACGCTATTGAATTGGTTAAAAGTGAATATGCCAACGGAACAGTTTTTTACGCAACCAGCGAAAAAGTATTTTATCAACTAGTAGTTGGTGTTGATGGTGTACGCAGAATTGCGTCGGTATCTGGGTATGAAGCCTTTGTTGGAAGAAATGACCTTGACTTTCAGTATAGACACAACGCACCTTTAAGTCGTCGAATTGATCCAGGCACTACAAACATCATTGATGTATATCTGGTTACAAGTGCTTACTACATAGCATATCAAAATTACATTAAGGACAGTACTGGTACAGTCCCTCAACCAGCTCAACCTACCATTGATGAACTTAGCACAGATTACAACGGGTTGAATCAGTACAAGATGATTTCAGATAATGTTATTTTGAACAGTGTGACTTTCAAACCATTATTTGGTAACAAAGCAAGTGTTGAACTCAGAGCAACAATAAAATGCGTAAAAAATGCAAACAGCACCGTTAGCGAAAGTGAAATTAAAAGTCGAGTTATTGCTGAAATGAACAATTATTTTACAATTGATAAATGGGATTTTGGTGATACATTTTACTTTAGTGAACTTAGTTCATACTTGCACGATGAACTGGGAGATATTATTAGCACTGTTGTATTGGTACCAATTGATCCACTTAAGAGCTTTGGCGACCTGTATGAAATCAGAAGTCAAGCAAACGAAATTTTTGTAAATGCAGCTACCGTAAACGATGTTGAAGTAATTTCAGCCCTTACTAGCAGTCAGTTACGAAGCGGGGCACCAGTTTCGGGACTGGATGCAACTAGCAATGGAGGCAGCACTTACTAATGGCAACTTCAGTACGCTCGGTTGATTTTTTACCTGAAATTTTTCGTACCAACACGAACAAACAGTTTTTATCTAGTACACTTGACCAGCTAGTTCAGGAGCCAAAAATTGCACAACGTCAAGGCTACATTGGACGTAAGGTTGGAGTCGGTGTAAATCCTAATGACAGTTATTTGATAGAGCCAACTGCTGAAAGGACTGATTACCAAGTTGAACCAGGAGTTGTATTTCTAAAACCTAATCAGAATGTGGTCGATGATGCAATAACTTTTCCTGGAATAACTGATACTCTTGCACTCAATGGTGCAAATGTTAGTCGTTCAGATCGACTTTTTAACAGCGAATACTATGCCTGGGATCCATTTGTTGATTTTGATAAGTTTGTAAACTTTGGACAATACTACTGGTTACCCGAAGGGCCGGATAGCGTTGATGTAAGTGCAACCGCCATACCATTAACAGATGATTTTACTGTAACTCGCGGCACCAATGGCTACACCTTATCTGGCTACAGTGCTGTATTGCCCACTATTACACTTGTAAGGGGAGGAAATTACACCTTTGATGTGTCACAGAACGGTAATCCATTTTGGATTCAAGCGTTTCCTGGTTCCTCCGGCTTGTTGCCGTTTACCAATCAAAGTAGTAGAGATGTTCTCGGAGTAAGCAACAATGGTGAGGATAACGGTACAGTTACCTTTAACGTACCAAGCGTAGATGCTCAGAATTTTTACTTTACACTTATAGATGCTGGTACTGTTGACCTAGTTGTTGAAGATTTACAATTTGATCAAATAAACAATGTTTTGGTTAGTGAATTCCTCAATGATCATGGTGGCATCGACGGTTTTAGTGATTTGCAAAACAGAACACTTATTTTTGCAAACAATACCGATCAAGGTTGGAATATTACCACACGCTATGACAATACTTCAGAACCATACGACCATCTTCCTTATGATCAGACAACTGAAATAACACTCGACTCTGACAAGTATGGTATATGGAGAATCAATTACAACGACATAGACGATCCTGACAGGCCTTTTATAACACTCAGTTACGTTAAAGCGGTTAATAATCTTGAGAAATTGGGCGTAAATTATGGAACAAGCAATGCTAGTACCACGTGGTATAAAAACACGGATGGTGTTTTTGAAAAACAACCATTAATTACAGCCAATCTAGATACTTTATACTATCAAGACGGTACTAATGATAATTTCTTTGGTGTTATCAATTTCATTGACGAATCAGGCGACGCATTTATAAATGTCACAGAGATATTACAATCTAGCACATATACAAGTCCAAACGGCGTTACCTTCACAAACGGACTTAAGGTACAATTTGAAGGTTTAACACAACCGGCAAGTTACAGTGGAAATGAATATTACATTGAGGGTGTAGGGTCACAAATAAAACTATTACCGGTGACTGATTTTGTCACTCCTGAGACATATACCACTAGTTCAACTGTACCTTTTGACAGCACCGGCTTTGATGCAGTAGCATTTGACGACAGCCTAAATGCTCCAACAGTTCCAGACTACATGACTATTAATCGTGCTAGCATTGATCTTAATCCATGGTCAAGAAGCAATCGCTGGTTCCATATTGATATTTTAAACCTTACCGCTGAGTACAATAATGCGGTCGCAGTGTTAGACAATGATAACAGAGCAAAACGCCCAATACTTGAATTTAAGCCAAGTTATAGACTTTTTAATTTTGGAACACAAGGGATACAACCAGTAAATGTTATTGATACTGTTGAACTTGACGCATTTAGTAACGTAAACGGAAGTATTGGTTACAGCACCGACGGCTACACATTAGCTGAAGATAGTAGGGTAATTTTTGCTGCTGATCTTGATCCTGCTGTACGAAACAAAGTTTATGTTGTAAAATTTATTACATTTGATGACAGCACAGGTCCTGTTATTGATTTACAGCCAGCTGATATTACTTCACCAGGAGTCAGCACAAATCAAAGTGTTGTACAACTTAGTGGTGTGAAAGGACAAGGTAAAAGTTATTACTATAACGGTAGTAACTGGGTACAATCACAGCAAAAAACCAAAGTAAACCAACCACCTCAATTTGATGTTTTTGACAAAAATGAAAACAGTTTTGGTGACACCACTGTCTATCCTAGCACTTCATTTGCTGGAAGTAAATTATTCAGTTATGCAACTGGAAGCGGAGTTGCAGATGCTGTAATTGGACAGCCGTTAAAGTATCTTAGCATCAACAATGTTGGAGACATTACATTTGCCAACAATCTATACACCGATACATTTGTTTATGTTGATGGAAGTGTGAGTGTCACCCAAAATGTTAGCCTTGGTCATGTGCAACAGTACAGTACATTAACAGATTACACAAAATATCTTGGTTGGCAAACAACAACCAATGAGGTTACAAGCAGACAAATCTTCAACTTTACCTACAGTGGCAATCCACTGGTAATGGATATTAGGGTTGATACAGTTGGTACAGCAGTGCCAGTAAAGGTTTTTGTGAATGGAGAGTTTGTACTACCAAGCTCATATACGGTTACAACAAACAATAACGGATTGAGTGTGGTTACCTTTGTAACTGCTCCTGCAAATGGTACGCCAATACAAGTTAGCGTGACTAGTAATACAGCAAGCCAGATTGCCTACTATTCTATTCCTGCTAATTTAGAAAACAACGCTATTAATATCAACACCAGCGAGTTCACCCTGGGCACCGTTAGAAATCATTATAACACTATTTGTCAGAATTTACAAGACTTTACAGGAAAAATTAACGGTGCTAACAATATACGTGATCTAGGAAATATTACTCCATACGGCGAAAGTATACAGCAACAAAGCTCGCCGTTGACATTTGCTGGCACTTTCTTAAAAGACAAAGACTTTGACTTTTTTAACGCTATTGATTGGGCTAGTTATGAATATGAAAAATACAAAAATGTTATACTAGATACTGTAGCAAAGAATGATTGGTCAGGAAAAACTAATGCGTACATATTAGATACCTGTTTACAAACTATTAATGCAGGAAAAAATCAGCTAAGTCCATTTTACTGGAGTGACACATTACCCAGCGGTAATACCTATGATGAGACCAAATATACATACACTGTAATCTCCACTAATGTTTTTGACACGTTGTATACCTATGACTTTACTACAGCAAACTATCAAGGACTTGTAGTTTACCTCAATGACGTGATTCTATCTGGCGACGGGCACGATTATACAGTTGCAACAGACGGACCTCGTATAACCATTAATACAGATAGGATCACACTTGCGGTAAATGACGTGATAACAATTCGAGAATACACAGCTACATATGGTAACTATGTCCCTCCAACTCCAGCTTGTATGGGCTTGTCTTCTTTATACGAGCCTGAAAAATTCACAGACAATACCTATGTTACGCCAACAGATGTAATTCGAGGACATGACGGAAGTTTGACTGTTGCATTTGGAGACATTCGTGACGATGTATTGCTTGAATTTGAAACACGCATTTATAGTAACGCTAAGGTTGCAGATAGGTACAATCAAGCCCTTGAAAGCACAGATGTTATTCCTGGCGAATTTAGAACAACAGATTACACCCTCGTTGAAGTAAATGAAATACTATCACAGAGTTTCCTCAGTTGGGTCGGAACAAATAAACTTGACTACAAAACACAAGTCTATGATGCTAACAATGCATTTACATGGAACTACAGCAACAGTCAAAACAAACTAGATGGCACTATCTTGCTTGGTGGTTGGAGAGGCATCTATTTTGATCTTTACGACACAGATAGTCCTCATACCCGTCCGTGGGAAATGCTTGGACTAACAGAAGAACCAACATGGTGGCAAGACGCCTATGGCCCTGCTCCGTATACCAGCGGAAACCTAGTACTGTGGCAGGATCTACGTGACGGTAAAATTGTTTATCCTTCTGGTTCGGTGGTTATAGAAAAATACAAGCGTCCACAACTACTAGATATTATACCAGTGGACAGTGAAGGTAATTTATTGGCGCCGATGTATGTTGTGGTTGGAAATTATGATCAAAACAGTTTCCAAAAGAGTTGGAACTTTGGCGACCAAGGTCCAACCGAAACCGCTTGGAGACGCAGTAGTCAATATCGGTTTGCATTGCAAAAACTTCTAGCATTAACAAAGCCAGCAAAGTATTTTTCACTTTTTGCTGATCTTGATCTTTATAAAAGAAACAGTGATTATAATCAATATTTGTACAATCAGAGATATCGTGTAAACGCAGAAAACATTGTTATATACGGCAATGGAACAAGCAAAAACAGTTATATCAATTATATCGTCGATTATAATCGTATTAGGGGGCTAGACAGCACAACAGCTCTGACCACAACGCTACAAAACATTGACATACGTTTGTGCTACAGACTGGCTGGATTTACAGATGAAAAGTATTTTAGAATTTACAGCGAAAAGAGTTCACCAAATAGTTTAAACGCAAGTTTACTTTGGCCGGACGAAAGTTTGCAGTTAGTATTGTATAAAAATCCTGCTAGCAGTGAAATAAACTGGAGCAGTGTTATTATACAAAGCACAGCAACAGGTTATGCAGTATATGGGTATAGCACCACTAAACCTTACTTTGAAATATATCGTAGTTTAACCAATGGCAACTACAACACTATTCAGGTTAACAATGAAACAGTGCGTGTTGCAAAAGATTTTTCAAATACTGTGGTGCGAGTTCCATACGGATACTCATTCTCTAGTATCAGCAGTGTGGTTGACTTCCTAATCAGTTATGGGCAGAAACTGTCTGACCTTGGAATGAGTTTTGAATCACAGTACAACAATGTGGTTTTAAATTGGACACAAATGGCAGAAGAATTTGTGTATTGGACGCAACAAGGTTGGAGCGAAGGTGCTATAATTAATCTCAATCCAAATGCAAATCGTCTTGAAATGACAGGTTCTAACACCGTAGTTGACAGTCTAGTTGCACCAGGTAAAGAAACTGCACTACTTGATGCAAACAGGCAACCAATTCAAAGCAAAGACTATGTTGTGGAACGATTAGAAAACACGTTCACACTGCTGTCGCAGAACAACACCACATTCAACTATTTGAATGCTCAGTTTGTAAGTTACGAACACATTATTGTATTTGATAACACCAGTATTTTTAATGATCTATTATATAGTCCGGGTACTGGTGCTAGACAGACACGTCTACTATTTGACGGAAGAATTACCAGTGACTGGAATGGTACACTTGATGCCCAAGGGTTTATTTTAAATCAAGATAATATCAAAGAATGGGTACCAAATAGAGCCTACAGTAAAGGCGAAATTGTACTTTATAAAGATTCATACTGGAGTGCAGGATCAATTTTACCACCTGCGGAAAAATTTGACTTCAATGATTGGATCAAGAGTGATTACAATCGTATTACAAAAGGGTTGTTACCTAACCTTGCTCAAAAGAGTGAATTGGTTAAAAACTATTACGACACCAAGACAGCAAACACGGAACAAGACGCTGACTTGCTAGCATTTGGGTTGATTGGTTTCCGTCCAAGAGAATATATGGAGGCTTTAAATCTAGACGATATAAGCCAGGTAAATCTTTTCCAACAATTTATTGGAACTAAAGGAACCACCCAGGCAACTGATGTCTTCAGCAAAGCTAGCCTTGACAAGGAAGTTGCTGAATATGACATTTTTGAAAACTGGGCAATACAACGTGCTTACTATGGTGCTAATGCAAACCGTAGTTACTACGAACTTAAACTAGACGAGTCTTTGTTACTGTCAAATCCGTCAACTGTTAGTGTAATTGAACCCGGAATGACCAACACAGCAAATCAGCAGGTATTGTTAAGCAATCTTTACAAGGAGAGTTACAAACTTACTGACACCGATATTTTACCAGCTGTGGTTTATTCCAATGATGATACTTCGTTACCAAGTGCTGGTTATGTTAACCTCGACGACGTAGATTTGCAAGTTTTTGATCTTAACGATTTAACAAGTCTGATAAGCGAGATTGATAATATTGCACGTGGTACGGTAATATGGGTAGCAAAGAGCAATCCTTTTGACTGGAATATTTACAGATCAAATATTGTAGATCCCCCGCTAGTGCAAGTAAGAGATAATTTAGATGGTACATCAACCTTTACTTTTAGCGGTAATCACGGACTTAATGCAGGCGATAGAATCATTATTAAATATTTTGATTCAGATGTTGATGGTGCCTATGAAGTTGCAACAGTTCCAGGTTTAAAAACAATTACACTTGAACTCAGTCTGCCTGGAGATGAAACAGTGCTTACTGGTGTAGGTACTGTTTTTGTTTTAGAAAGCGTCAGGGTAGCACAAGCCAGCGATATAAACAATTTAAGTTTTGTTAACAATATTGTAGCGGGTAATCAAGTATGGGTTGACAATGATGGAACAGATCATTGGGCAGTTTATGAAAAGAGTAATCCGTTCACAAGTAATAATAGCATTCAAGCAGTAGGAGAATCCGCAAATGATTTATTTGGTACAGCAATCGGGCAAGGCTTTGATAATCAAGGCGCATTAATTGGTGCACCTGGTTATAACAGCACAGAAGGCGGCGTGTTTGCATACAATAAAGCGGACCAGACTTCCTTTCTTGAAAAAACTGTTTTAACAGCAAAAGGCGCCAGCAATTTTGGAGACGTATTGGATGTAGGTGGCAGCGCATGGGCGGTTGCTGGCGCTCACCAAAGTGCAAGTTCAAGAGGTTATGCCTATACCATACTTCGTTCAAACGTGACAGGTTCCTTTGACCTGAAGCAATGCCTTTCAGAATCAACAGCAAGTGCAAGCAGTGAACTAGGTAAAGCAGTAACTATCAGCAACGATGAACGTTGGATGTACATTGGATCTCCAGGAGATGACAAAGTTTATTGCTATAATAGAATTGATGTACAAAATCAAGAATTAACTTTCATAGGTAACGGATCAACAACTGATTTTGATATCAGCGATACAATCATTATTGATGATGATAGTGGATTAGGTGGAATTGGAAGTCAACAGATAAATGTTTCAATTAACAATGTGCGTCAGGTACCAAACACTGACTTTACTTACTCTAACGGCATTGTTGCTATTCCAGCAGCTCCAAACGAAGGTGATGTAATTCTTATCACACGCAAGCAAAGTGTTTCGTACTATCCTACTAGTCCGCAAACTGGATTCTTGATCGAAGATCTGTATACCGTTTCTGACATTTATAGTTTTACTGTTGTTGATGATGGTGTAATTTTACGTCCATATATTGACTATACATTTGATGCATCAACAAAAACAGTTACAACCACATCAGGAGTCACAGGAAGCATTGTATTCTCAAGTTCGACGCACTGGAGATTGATTACTACAATCAGTTATGCAGGAGTTGACAGCAGTGGTATCAACTTCGGCGAAGAATTAACCACCACCACAGATGGTCGACAGATCATGATTGGAGTTCCAACGGTAAGCGCCGGCGACGAGCAACCCAATGCTGGACAAGTTTTTGTATATGACAGAAGCGTGGAAAGGGTACAAGTTACCAACGCAAGTACAAAAATTTACACAACAATTCGAACACCAATTGGGCCAGTTACTGTTAAACTAAACAAGCAATTCTTGATTAGAGATACTGGCACCAACAATAATGGACAATACACAGTGGTTGGTAGCACCGTTACTCTTAAATCAAATGTGACATTACAGGTTGGTGATATTTTAGAATTTGAAACAAACAACTTCAATCTGATGCAAACAATCGACGCACACAATACTCAGCGAGATGCGCAGTTTGGCTACAGCATTGATCAATGCTCAACAAACTGTAGCCTGTATATTGGTGCTCCCTATTGGAACAGCGCATTACAAACAGAAGTAGGAAACGTTGAACGTTGGATAAATCAAAATAGGCTGTACGGAAGCATTACCAGTAAAAATGCCTATACAATCCTAACACCAAACGACAGTATTCGCATTAATGATGTGGATGTGTTAGTGGTAGCGCCAGCAACATGGGGAGCAGGAACAACGTATACTGCTGGTACATTCGTACAGGATGGTGCCTCAATTTACAAGGCAATACAATCTGTACCAGCTGGTACTGCAACGTCAGATACTGATTATTGGGCACTGAGTAACTGGATTGAGTCCTATGCTAATGATATTAACACTGCAGATCTTCCAAATGTACTTGCTTCTTATACCAATGGTTTATTGTCGCTGAATTTAATCAATGCTAATGCAGGCGATGAATTTATTAAACTTGTGGTATTACCTGGATTAGGTGGAGCATGGACAGCCCTAGGCTTTACGCCAATGGTACATGCACAAACTATTACTGCGCCAATACAGCAAGAGCAAGGGCATTTTGGCCAGAGTGTTAACATCAATGACCAAGCAACTAGTCTGACCATTGGTGCTCCTGATAGTACTGCTAATTTACCAACTACCTTTGACGGGAACACTACATTATTCAATGGCGGATCTGTTGATTTCATTGATGCTGTCACGCGAAGTGGAGTAGTTTATACCTATGACTTTTTAAGTAGTGCCAATGCAAGTGCAACCAACCCAGGCAAATTTGTTTTTGGGCAACAGATTTACGATCGGTCGTTAAGTGAGTTTGATAATTTTGGTTCAACTGTAAACTATGTAAATGGTGTACTACTAGTAGGAGTTCCTTTAAGTGATCTCGGTGATAGCATTGGCGATTTTGGTCGGGTGGCACAGTTTAACAACCCAGGCGCCAAGTTTAGTTGGACAATTAAACATAGACAACAACCAATTGTTGATATTTCATTACTTAATAGTGTGTTCACTTATAATCGTACTACATCAACAGTTACCCAGTACCTCGATTATATTGATCCATTACAGGGTAAAATCCTTGGTGCCGCTAAACAAAATATTGATTACACCGTAGGTCTTGATCCAGCATCTTACAACGTTGGCGATTTTAATAACACCGGACAATATTGGGGCGATGAACGAGTAGGTGAAGTTTGGTGGGACGTTAGCACAATGCGGTATGTTGATTACCATCAAGACACAATTGAATACAAAGCAAGAAGATGGGGACAACTCTTTGAAGGTAGTAGCATTGATGTATACCAATGGATCAAGAGTGATAATCCACCTGCATCCTATACAGGACCGGGAACAGTTTATAACACAGCACGTTATGCTGTGTCAAGCGAACTTGATCTGAATGGAGTCTTTGCACCAGTGTATTATTTCTGGGTAAAAGGCTTAAGCAGTGTAAGCCAAGCAACAAATAAAACACTAAGTGTACTAGCAGTTGCTCAATACATTGAAAATCCACGTAGCAGTGGTATTCAGTATATTGCACCGGTTGCACAAAACACTGTTGCACTTTATAACTGCAACGATTTAATATCGTCAACCGATACAATCTTACATATAGAATTTGATCGTGAAAGCAACGACGATAATGTCCACGTGGAATACGATTTAATTGCTAAAAACAATCCTACCAGTTTCTTAAGCGACGGCACATACAGGAAGTTGTTGGACAGTTTCTGTGGCGACGATACCTTAGGAAACAAAGTACCAGATTCAACATTAAGCATTGCAGACCAATACGGAATAAACTTTAGACCAAGACAAAGCATGTTTGTTGATCGATTCTTGGCTTTAGAAAACTATTTTGACCGTGCAAACAAAATACTTGCATTGTATCCTATTGTTGAACAAAAACTGTTTACACTTTTGAACAGCGAAGAACCTGAACCAACAAGCGCCAGTGGACAATGGGACAAACGTGTGCTTAACTATGCCGAACTCACGTATCAAAATCTTGAAATTGTGTCAGCAGGGTATAGGTATTTGGTAGCAAGCGACGAAACACAAAATGGTTTGTGGACAATCTACAGCTTGCAAGCCGACGGCACCCTTTTGTTAAACCGTGTACAAACTTATGATACTAAGCAGTTCTGGACATATACAGATTGGGTACTACCTGGATATAATCTTTCCAATGAGATTGTTGCTGAGGTGGCAACTTTTAATGACATTGCTCTCCTTACTAATGTAGCCAATGGGCAAAGTGTAAAAGTTACGGCTAACAGCTTTGGTAAGAGTGAAATCTACCAACTTGTGAATGGAACTTATATTAGGGTATTTGCTGAAGATACAACTATTCAAATAAGCAGTACTGTTTGGGATTATTCTATAGGTAGGTTTGGCTTTGATATTGAAGTTTTTGATGCGCAAAGATTTGATAGATTCCCAAGCACAGAAACGCGGCAAATATTAAAAGCTCTCAACGAGGAAATTTTCACAGATAGTTTGTTGATACACCGTAATGAATTGCTAGTACTAATGTTTGAATACATTATGACTGAACAAAATGCGCCTGACTGGTTATTCAAAACCAGTTTGGTTGATATACAGCACAAAATTCGTGACCTTATTCCTTATCCAGTATACAAACGTGATAATCAAGACTTTGTATTAGATTATATTAAAGAAGTTAAACCTTATCACGTGAAGATCAAGGAGTTTAGTTTACGTTATGATGGTGTTGACAATTATCTTGGCAGTCTGACTGATTTTGACTGCCCAGCATACTACAACAGTACTATTGGTGCTTTTGTAAGCCCAATTCTTACAGACACGGGCGATGGCCTGTTAAACAGCGGATTGCCAAATCTGAGCGAAACACCAAGTACAGATCCAATTTGGTCAACTTGGCCTTGGAGTCAATGGTACAACAACTATACACTCAGTTTAGCAAGTGTGTCAGTGGTCGAAGGCGGTAGTGGCTACACAGTAGAACCTCAGGTCACTGTGACTGGTACAGCCACAACCCTGCCTACACTGAGAGCCAGGATTAACACAGCAGGAGAAGTCACTGAAATTGAAGTTATAAGTGCTGGCACTGGTTATACAACCACACCTGTGATTACAATTACCGGAGGCAATGGCACAGGCGCAATAGCAGTTCCTGTTATGCAAAATAACATGGTAAGAAGTTTTGACACCACTCTCAAATTTGACCGTTATGAGTACACAAGCAGCGTTCAAGACTGGACTGCAAACACCGACTACACTGAAGGTAGCCTGGTACGATATGAAGGTAATGTTTACAGTGTAAACGAGGTTGCGGACAGCACAGAGTTAGACAGCGGCAATGAATTTGATCCTGATTTCTACACACTTGTAGACGAAAGCACACTTAGTGGCGTTGACCGTATCATTGGTTTGTATCAACCTGATCCATCAGATCCTGGTCGAGATCTTGCGCTTTTAATCAGCGGTATTGATTATCCAGGTGTTCAGGTTCAAGGTCCTAGATTCAATCAAAACACTGGATTTGACGTTGGAAACTTTGACATAAATCCGTTTGATAACTTGGATTTTGGTCCTGAAGGTTTGCCAACTTATAGCCAAGACATACTAAATGCAATCTATTCTAGCAGTTTCACTGACACATACCTTGGCACTCGTGTCACAGATATTAACGTGGATGGCAGTGAGTTCATTGACACATACAGTTCGCATGCACCTGAAGAATTAGTGCCAGGCAGTAATTTTGATACACTTGACTTAACTGTTAGTACACGCCCTGGAGCAGATTGGACTGGTGATGGACATGGATTCAATGTACAATCGGTTGATTTTGTGTCCACTGGTACAAGTTTAACTGTTGACTGGAGCGGACAGATGCAACATCCAGTTGGGGTAAGTGTTGAAAACCTAAGCACTGGTATTAATCTTAATGCCATCCAGCATTTCACAGTAAATTGGCCAGCTAAAACTGTTAGCGTGACCGATGGTATAAGTGCAGATGACATTGTGCGTGTTAGAACATTTGGTGTTGGTGGCGGAAATCAGCTGTTACGTCAAACACTCAACGGATCACTTGTGAGCAATAGTCTAACAGTAGATGTTGATTACGATGAAATTTACGAAATTTTAGTTATAGTAAATGGAATTCAAACAACAGCATTCACGTATGCAGCTGGATCCAACAGTTGGCAAACAGTTATATCGTTTACTAGCACTTATACCAACACTGATCTTGTTACTGTTGTTGTGCTTGGCACTGAAACTGTGCAAAGATCCTGGAGCACACCACGCGGCGAATATTTCCAATATGACGGAAGCACACTAGCATTTACACTCAGTGAAAGTTTACAAGGAACCAATCCAATTGATATGGTTGTGTTCCAAGATGGCAAAAGATTGCGTCCGCCAGAAACTGCACAGTATATCGGAGACGGAAGCAGTGCAGGACCATACTATCTACCAACTCGTGGACAAATTAACCAGGGACTTGTTTCAGACAACGATGTAAAAGTGTATGTAGATAATGTAGAACAATTCCTTGCCGTTGATTGGACACTCACACCATGGGATGGTAGTAGTGATAGATACGTTGCATTCAACGTTCCACCTGACAGCGGCGCAAATATAAAAATTGCTGTAACTACAGATGCTTCATATGATGTTGACGGAAGCACCCTTACACTTAAAACAAGTCCGGCAGGTGATGCAATTATTAATGTTGTTACATTCAATGATACTAGTCAGCAACAATTACTCACACAAGTATTCCAAGGACCAACAGAAGAAGGTACAGTGGTCACAGTAGACTTTGATGCAGTTGCCTTTGATAGTGGTGATTTTGACGAAACCACTGGTATAATTCTAGAAAGCAATGATTTAGCAACTGGAGTTGCAATTACAAACGACAGCAGAATTGAAGTCACTAAAAATGGATTTAGATTAACCCCAGGTGAAGGATACACTGCAACAAGTGCAGGTGTGGTAACCATTGGTGGCGGTATACTTGGTCCTGGCGATGTTGTTGTTATTACAAGTTATACAATGGTAGTTACACCTGAAGAAATGAGCTTCCGTATTTTCCAAGACATGTTAGAAAACCAAAAGATTTTCAGAATCAATCAAAACAATACCACAACACTTGCTAGAGCATTAGGAGCAAACGACGATACAATTTATCTAACTGATGCTACTAAGGTAAGTCCAACAGATATTCCTGAAAATATTTTAGGAGTTGTTATGGTCGGCGAAGAAAGGATCACCTACCGAACACGGAATCTTTCAGATAACACAATTAGTGGGTTACGCAGGGGTGTTGCAGGTACAGCAATACAATCACACACAGCAGGCGAATCAGTTACTGATAGCGGTTTTGGTGAGCAGTTGCCATTGCGTTTCCAACAACAAACCACTGAAAGTAAATTTACAGGTGACGGCACGACTAAGGTATTCTTAACTTCAAATATTAGTTTGGATACAAGTCTCGATAGCACTGAAATTGAAGAAGTCGTCCGTGTTAATGTAGGAGGTGCAGACCTTGCGCAAAGTTCCTACACTGTTACGCAGTTAAATCCTGTAGAAGTAAGTTTGATTGACGCACCTGATGACGGAGTAGAGATAATTGTAAGCATTGTTAAAGCAAATGTTATGTATGCACAAGGTTCGGGCACAGCAAGTAACGGTATTGCATTACAAGAACAGACAACATCTGCTGCAAGGTTTATCCGCGGTGAAATATAAAGGTAAATAGTGTATGGATTTAAAGAATCAGAAACAGACAAAAAAATCAGAGACAAAAAAGATGCAAACAATGCCTAATGATACTGGTGCTATTGCCCTAAGCGGTCATATCAAAATTTTTGATCCAAACAGTGGCGAAGTTATAGTTGACAAGCGTAATGCTATTCATTATGAAAACATGAGCGAAAGCCTTGCTAATAGCCTTGCAAATCGTACAGTAGGACAGATCTATAGTATGAGTTTTGGCAATGGTGGTAGCAACGTTGATCCTACTGGTGTTATAACATATTTGCCACCTAATACCACAGGGCAAAATGCTGACTTATACAACCCAACATACAGCAAAGTGGTAGACGATCGTAGTGCAAGCAACACTGATCCAACTCGAAATAAGTTAGTAATATCACATACTACTGGAACGGTGTATACAGATATTATTGTTAGTTGTTTGTTGGATTATGGTGAACCTGCAGGACAAAGTGCATTTGATAACAGCACTGATTTTAACGGTGATTATGTTTTTGACGAACTTGGTTTAAAAACTTGGAATGGAAGTGCAGATACACTGCGTTTGATTACACATGTTATCTTCCACCCAGTGCAAAAAAGTTTAAACAGACAAATACAAATTGATTATACGGTTCGTATACAGACGCTAACAAATCTTAGCGCGACATAAATATACATATAGATAAATTTGGTAAATACTAGAAATTGGAGTAGAAACACATGGCATATACCATTAACCTTACAGACGGTACAATATTTGCAGTGGTTGCAGATGGTACTATCAACACAGATTCCAGTCAGACACTTGTAGGTAAAAACTACGCTGGCTATGGTGAATTTTTGAATGAAAACGTAATTCATCTTCTTGAAAGCGGTGCAAACACAAGCGCACCAAGCGATCCACTTACAGGGCAACTTTGGTGGGATAAAACCAATGGTGTTATGAAAGCGTACAATGGAACCACGTTTAAATCAATCTCAGGTGCAAGATCTAGTGCTTCTACTCCATCTAGCAATGTAACTGGTGACTTATGGTGGGATACAACTAATGCGCAGTTAAAAGCATACAACGGAAGCAGTTTTACCACTATTGGTCCTGCTTTTACATCTGGTACTGGTACTTCAGGTGCTATCGTTACTACAATCACTGACAACGTTGCTGTTGATCACGTGGTTGTACAAATGTATGTAAACAACACTATTGTTGGCATGTGGAGCAAGGATGCAACATTTACTCCAGCTGTTGCTATCTCAGGTTTTGCCACAGTTGGTCCAGGTCTAAACATGAGCACTGCTGTTAGTAATGCGGTGTTTAAAGGCACAGCATCAAACGCTGATACATTAGACAGTTTGAACAGCACCAGTTTCATGCGTACAGATGCAGCAACAAGTAACAACACCAGTGTTAGTGTATTGAACGACACTGGACTTTATGTTGGGGGTGACAGCGACGGACGCTTCTATGTAAGCGGAACAGACGTTTATGTACAAAACCAAACTTCAGATGGTGATATGGTTTTCCGCATCAACGATGGTGGTAGTTCCACCACAGTAATGCAAATTGATGGCGCAACCAGTACAGTGGGTGTACGTGATATTACAAACTTGCAGGCAAACGGAGTTGGTAACATCGGTAGTGCAAGTGGATACTTTAACACAGTGTTTGCGAAAGCTACCTCAGCACAATACGCTGACTTGGCAGAAAGATTTGCCGCAGATGCTGTATATGATGCAGGCACGGTTGTTATGCTTGGTGGGGTTAAAGAAATTACACTTTGCAACCAAGCATACAGCGATGACGTTTTTGGTGTAATCAGTACACAACCAGCATTTACTATGAACGGCGGAGCTGGTGAAGATGATACGCACCCAGCGGTTGCAATGGCAGGACGAGTCCCAGTAAAAGTTACTGGTGTTGTACACAAAGGTGATCGTCTTGTAAGCGCCGGTGATGGACTAGCACAAGCTGGTATAGCAGATCAGGTAAGTGCATTTAACGTAATCGGCAGGGCTTTAGAAGATAAATTAGATAGTGGCGCAGGTATTGTAGAAGCCATTGTTACAATAAAGTAAAGGATAAACAATGACGTACTCAAGTGGATCAACCATATTAGATGATGATTATAACATCTTTGCAACAGGAAATGCTGCAGGAACCGGTGATAACACTGTTGCAAACATCAACACAGTATGGGGCACAGGTACCGGTGACAAAGGTTATGGACAAACAACCACAGTCTCTCCGGTAAGTGCAGGCGCAACTATTACTGCAACGCAGTGGGCCACTTTACTTACTAGGATGACATCCATCGCTAACCACCAAGGTACCACTATTACTGGCATTTCGAATCCCAATGCAGGCGATACAATTAGTGCTTATGCTGCATTGAGTAGCAATATTACTGCAATTTTTAATGCTAGATTGGATGCGGCTGGAGTTGGTAGTGACATTACCACAAACGGCAGTAATACAACAACCAGTACATGGAGCACCAGTGCTATTATTGAAAAACAATATACTTGGGCTGATGCTGCTAGTTTGCGTTATTACTTTAACGCAGGCGGACAAATTAGAACAAATTGGAGTCTAACAGGCGGCAGTGATGCAAAGAGTGTAGAGTGGGGCGACCTACTTACACAATCAGGCACTATTGTATGCTGTGGAAGCGGCACTTCAAAAACCATTAACAGCGAATCACTTACAGGCACAACAAAAATTGGCGGATCAGGTACACCCACAACACTGCTAACAGGCACCGGCACTGAAGATTACACAGCCTCCTTTGTTGAAATTTACAAGCAGTACGCTGATACTGCTCCGTACACTGCAAACTATATCAAAGTAGAAGCCAAACTAGGAGCAACTACAAATATCATTCATTTAAAAACCAGCCTTATTGATGATGCTGCTGAAGATACAGGTTACGATGGTGCAGGTGATGCACTCGACATTGTTGACGGCACACTTACTCAAACCACAGTGTTACGTCCACCAAGCACTACTTACATTACAGCCACATGGGGTACACCCACAATTGATACAGGCACTTGGGCGGTAACATAACTTAAAAACGATAAAAAAGGTCCTACGGGGCCTTTATTTTTGACTAATTATTCTGTATAATACACTTATGGACACAGATAAACTCTCACAGAATATTCGTAGGCGCTTTGATCACAATCAGGCAAAGCGTGTGCTACGGGAAAAATATCAAGCAAAAATGCTGTTTGCTCTTTCTGGCGGACTATGGTGTGCAGGCCCTGAATTGATTACGCACTGTAATCTATGCCTAGCAAACGCTCATTTTCAACCAGTATTACTTGACACGCATGGCAACCCTGTAAAGGTAGATGCTGAAGAACTCAAGACGCAGGCCTTGCAACGTTGGCAAGAACAAATGAATGCCTGGCATGCAGAACATGCAGAACTGCGTAAACAAAGATGAGTACTGGTGCAATCATATTCGCTTTCAATGGCGACATAGAGTATACACGCATAGCACAGGAGTGCGCCAGACGTATCAAGCAACATCTAAACATTCCAGTCACTTTGATAACCAATGCTGTACGAACCTACAGTGGATTTGATAATCAAATTTTGGTAGCCGGACCCAACTATGGTGGTGTGCGAAGTTGGGCAGACTGTGATGCACCAGTAACATGGCGCAATAGTGGACGTTGCGATGCACTTGAGTTAAGTCCGTATGACACAACACTACTAGTGGATGCTGACTATTGGATTGAAGACAACACACTAAGATGCTTGTTAGAAGCTGATGGCGAATTGTACGCACACAACACTCGGCAGTATATAAATGAACTGACATCAAAAATAGAAACTTTTGGCATGTTAAAAACAGAAATGTGGTGGGCCACGGTGATGGTGTTCCGTAAAACACAATTCACCAAAGATGTATTTGACGCTTGGCGAATGGTAGAGCAAAACTATAAACACTATAGTCAACTGTTTCAATTTCAGCAAAAGCCATTTAGGAATGATTTTGCCCTAAGTCTTGCACTACTTCTGTGCAACGGAAACACTCATCCTGCACAGTGTGCTATACCCTGGCCGCTAATAAATGTGCCTGATAATTGCAGCATAGATTTACAAGACAATGTATGGACTTTAGGATACGACGTTTACGAAAACAGTGAATTCAAGCCAAAGCAAATAAAAATAAAAAATCAAAACCTACACATAATGGGCAAGCGTAATCTGGAGAAACTTTGTGAACTACAGTGATTGGCGTGGATATGTAATTGTTGCATTCAATACAGAGGACGTTGACTATGTTGAATGTGCCCGCACACTTGCAAAAAGTATACGTTTTTATCACGCCGATGTTAAGATTTGTTTAATCACTGGGTCTGACGTCGAAGATACGTTGTTTGATTATGTGAAAGTTGCAGAGGATTTAGGTGGCTATAAAAATGACTTGCATGCATTCACACTAACACCGTTCCACGAAACTGTAAAACTAGAAGCAGACATGATTCTCACCAGTCCTTTTGAACACTGGTGGCCATATTTTAGAAACTATGATGTTTGGATAAGCACAGGGTGTAGAACATATCACGACAGATGGGCTCCTAGTAGACACTATCGAAAAATTATAGATGATAATCAATTGCCTGATGTATATAATGCCTGCACCTACTGGCGACAAAGTCAACAAGCTAGACAGTTTTATCAGAACCTAAGTAATCTGTTTAATAATTGGAGCAGTGTGCAAAATAGCTTGTTGTATGCCAAGGATGAACCTGTAAACACAGATTTAGCATACGCGGTTATTGCTGGCATGTTAGGAGAAGAACTGTTTACTGGTGCAGGCGGCCCCGAGATAATTCATATGAAACCCAAGATCAATGGATTGAGTGCAAAAGAATGGAAAAAGCAACTGGTTTGGGAAATCATCAGTGGCGAAGTACGTTTAAACGGACACAGTCAATTAGGTTTGCTACACTACCATGTTAAAGCCATGGCAAAAGATTTTGGATCCTGTTATGACTAATTTTTGGCAGGCCCTTGACATGCTAGATACAGATACCACCGTGGTTAGTCCTCTAGTCTATAGACTTTACTATGATGAAATAACAGGCAAACCACTGTGCTACTCTATGGAAGATCTCCAAGGAACCTATATTACTGTTTCACAGCAAGAATTTAACGTAGGAAACTACCATGTTTTTGTCAAAGATGGCAAGATTGTTCCGATTGAAACTAGAGGGTACAACAAACTAGTACCTTCGAGTACTGGTACTGCTTGTCATCCTAGCAATGTAATGATTGTAGATGCGACTAAATCTAAATACTGGAGTCTTAAAACCTACGAATCAGAGTAAATATTTTAACAGCGGAGAAGGAAATGTTGAAATATATTGTTACACTACTAATAATAATAACAACCAGTGTAGCACAAGCAGAGGAAATACCCGAAGGTGGCATGCTTTTGCCTATCAATACTCAGTGTACTAATCCTAGCACAGACATGACAGATATGGTAACAACGAAGTATGCCGAAGTAGCGTTTGCTGAAGGGCAAGCCATGGTACAGTATCAAAGAACTGGCGAATGGGTACAAGTGCCTTTCACATTATATGTAAATCCTAAACAACTAACATGGAGTATGATTGCTTTTATGCCATCGGGGCCAGGATGCCTAATAAGTAGTGGAGAAGGATTTATTCCTGCAATAAACACAACTTATTAGGATACAGCATGCACTATGTAGTAGACAGCACACCCGGAGAAGATATCCAGGTTCTTCGACCTTTTGGTCCAATCATTGTTAAAAAAACCATGTCAGACGAAGTACAAACACTTATGAACGGTGTGTTTGAGCGTCAAAACGAAGCATTAGATAACAGTTATTTTCTTGCTGGCGACATGAAAAGAGAATTCACCATCGACGCAAATGTACTTGATGAAGCAGCGGCGCATCCTCTAGTATCTTTACTCGCAAGTGGTAGTAGTGAGCTGTTTAAACACAGCAAAGATGCCGAATGGGAAAGTATACGTGATACATTAACGCCACAACATCGTGATATAATAGAAGCAAGACTAAAAGATATGCAACTAAGTTGTGCTATTCATGCATGTTGGGGCAATATTAGCGTTGCAGGCGACTGGAATCCAATGCACAAACACACAGGAATGGTTAGTGGAGTTGGTTACTTGCGTCTACCTGACGATATTGAAGATGAGTGGGACGATGGCGATCACGATCCAAGTGCTGGTATGATACAATTCCTTTGTGGTACTCCAGCAGATATGACTATCAATGGCATGCGTTTGAAACCTCGAGTAGGAGATATCTACTTTTTTCCTGCTTGGTTGCAGCACGAAGTTTATCCATTCAGAAGCAAAGGTGAACGTTGGAGTTTTAGTTTTAATACCAGTGTGAGTAATCTTGTTCCTGATATTGGACTTACCCCCGAAGATAAACTGGCCCTATCTAAGGCAAGAGATGAACGTAGACGTAGCTGATTTAGATTGCATATATCTAAGTTATGACGAACCACAAAAAGAAGAATTTTGGATAAAAATTCAAAATATTGTACCGTGGGCAAAACGTGTAGACGGCGTTAAAGGCAGTGATGCAGCACACAAAGCGGCAGCACAAGCAAGCGATACAGAGCGTTTTATCCTCATTGACGGCGATAATTTACCTGACGAAACTTTTTTTAACACCACCTTAGAACTTGATGAAATAAGTGAACGTGCAGTTTTTCGTTGGCGAGCAAGAAATCACATCAACGGACTTATGTACGGCAACGGTGGTATAAGTTCATGGACACAGGAGTTTGCGCTTGGTATGCAAACACATGAAGCCAGCACAGGCAACGATGCTACTGATGTAGAATTTTGTTTTGATCCGCTGTATTGGCCCATGCATGATTGTTACAGCACAACCTATCCCAACGGCAGTGAAAAGCATGCATGGAGAGCAGGATTTCGTGAAGGCGTGAAGATGTGTTTGGATCAAGGACGAAAACCTACCGTTGCTGAATTTAGAAATCGTGTGCATGCTCGAAATCTTGATCATTTAACCATATGGCATAACATTGGCATTGATGTTGAGCATGGTGCTTGGGCTATTGCCGGTGCAAGGATGGGCACACAATGGACCATGTTGTCAACCTGGAACCATCGGCAAGTGCAATGGTTTGATACACTTGAAGACATATGGAATCGCATTGCGGATCAGGATCCGCACGATCTAATCAAGCGACATGCTGACGAGTTGAATACACAATTAGACTTGCCGATGGATATGTTTACACCTGCGGCGAGTAAATTCTTTAAACATCATTATAAGAGCAATTACACAAACCGTGGACCAATGGCAAAAGAATCATGAATATTCTGGTTAATGGATGCAGCTTCAGTCGAGGACCGGGTAGTTGGCCTTATCATCTGGCTGACATGAATAATGCTAATCTTGTTAATTTAGCTCAAGCCGGTGCTGGAATTGACTATATTACACAGACAACTATCAATGAGTTGTGTGCTCGAACTTATGATCTTGTTTGTATAATGTGGACTGGTCCAGAAAGAATCGATGTAAAAGTTGATGATATATCTTTTTTCAAAGATACAATTTACACCAGTGACTATCAATCTAAACAAAATGATTGGCCAGAAAAAATTGTTGAACCTTTTGACGATCAAAGTTTGGTTGAGAAAAATTGGGTTTTTGGGTGTGGACACAAAAATGGCGACAAGAGCATAGTCGAGTCTGGTTTGTTTACACAGCTATACAAGCATAAAAATTACCAACAACATATCGAGCATCTTTTGTTTAATATGTTATCGTTGCAGTCTTATTTAAAAGTAAAGCGTATACCTTATGTGTTTTCTTTTTATAAAAATTATGTCAAAGATATAGAATCTTTTCATTTGTACAAGTGCCTAGATAAAACACATTTTTGCTTACAAAATAACATTTTTGATTTAGCACAGAATAACCAATGGTTTGAAGATGATGGTTTGCATCCGTCTGAGGAAGCACACAAAAAATATGCTTTTACCTTAAATGAATTTATAAAGAGCAACACATGATCGTGATACCTAACATAGACAGTAAAATTTGGCATTTTGAATATAGAGCAGTAGACGTTTTAAAAGAGTATTATGATACTGGCAAGATAGTTATTGATACAAACAGCGAAGGCCCTGATAATTCCGCGCTTGGTCTTTATGATTTTTTAGATTACATTGTTGATGTTTACAATATTGATCCAGCAAACATTGAAATATCTACCTGTAATCAACTTGAAAATCATCAAAAGTATACCATTAGACATACTCCTCCTCTGTATGTTGATGAATGCAACACCTTTGTTAATTCTCATGAATTTTTAAACAAACAATTTGATGCAAACTTCAAACTATTTGGCTTGTTCATTGGAAGGTTGAATAGCTATAGATTAGAACTTTTAAACTTTATACATCGAGATCACCAAACACAAAGTGTGTACACATGCCACTATGACAGACAAATAGAATTTCATCAACCTCATAATGGTATAAGCAATTTGATTGAAAATAGCAAAGATTGGAATCTGATCAATAAGTGCATTGATACATTATCTGAATGTCCTTTTCAAATTGAAGCTGTCGACAGCTACCCAATTTTAACTCCAGCACACATGAACATTTCTAAAGTGTATCATACCTTTTTTGTTGAAATTGTCTGTGAAACATATTTCTCTGGCAACACTTTTTATCCAACTGAAAAAACCTGGAGGCCTATATTATTGAACACTCCTTTTATTGTACAAGGTCCTCAAAATTATTTAGATAATCTGAGAAAATTAGGGTTTCAAACTTTTGATAAATGGTGGGACGAAGGATACAGTGAGGACCCAGCAGATCATCAAATCTTTGAAATTCAACAAGTGATTACCAGAATTAGCAAATGGTCAGATAAAAAAGTACAAAAAGTATACAGAGATATGAAACCCATACTTGATAACAACTTTGAGTGTATGCAAAACTTATCATCTGCAGATTTCAAAAGAGTGTTTGAATATGAATAAAGGAGACGAAGTAGATTCTGATTTTAAAAGCAAGTTTCTTAGCGATGCTGAACTTGCTCAGAAAAAATTAGCAACTGTAAGTCCAAGTTTTTGTCTAGCAAAGTGGAAACAAGTTAGTTTGCATTTAACCAATGGCATGAACAACAGTTGCTACCATCCTCCATTGCATCAAATTGATGCTAGCAAATTGCAAGATGATCCGGGTGCATTGCATAATACTGATCACAAAAAGCAGATGCGTAAACTCATGCTTGAAGGTGTTCGTCCCGAAGAGTGTGCATACTGTTGGACTATGGAAGATAATGGCAAACTTAGCGACAGGCATTACCGTAGCGGTGAGCCTTGGGCTATCAAAGACTTTGATAACATTATTGCAAGCGATTGGGACGCACCAGCAATTCCAAGTTATGTAGAAGTAAACTTTAACAGTGCGTGTAATTTACGGTGTAGTTATTGCAGTCCGCAGTTTTCTAGTAGTTGGATGGCAGAAGCAGAAACACACGGTGCTTACCCAACTAGCACTCCACACAACGATCCTGCTTACTTCCGTGGAGCAAGACGTCCTATTCCGCATAGAGAATACAATCCTTATGTTGAAGCATTTTGGGAATGGTGGCCCGAATTATATCCAGAACTAGAACATTTCCGCATGACTGGCGGCGAGCCGCTTATGGATCGTAACACCTATCGTGTATTTGATTATGTATTAGAGCACGACAATCCTAAACTGCATCTAAATGTGACCAGTAACTTTAGTGTAGAAGACAAACTATGGCAAAAATATAAAACTTATGTAAAGCGTCTTTGTAATCAAAAAAAGGTAGAACACTTTATGCAGTATGTTAGTGTTGATGCCTGGATGGAACGTGCTGAATATATACGCAACGGTCTAGATTTCAATTTACTATGGAATCGTGTTCATGAGTTTTTAAACGAAATTCCTGAGAGGAGTAGTATAACATTTATTATTACCATGAACAACTTAACCGTAACCAGTTTCAAAGAACTCATAACTGGAATACATGGTTTACGTCAAGTGTACAGCAACACCTATCAACGTGTTTGGTTTGACACACCAATACTACGCACACCAAATTGGCAAAGCATGCAAATACTACCTGACAGTTATGCACTTGAAATGGAACGTTTGTGGATGTGGATGGTACACATGGAGGAAACACCCGAAACACGTTTTAAAGGATTCAAAGATTACGAAATACATAGATTAGATAGGGATCTTGCCTGGATGAAAACAGATCTGGATCCTGAGTATGTAAAACAACAACAGGCCGACTTTTATAGGTTTTTCAGCGAACACGATCGTCGTAGAGGCACCAACTTTGTAAACACCTTTCCTGAAATGCAAGAATGGTGGGAGCAGTGTAAATATCACGCCAATAACAGTTAAAACATAATTACACTGTGAACGATCTTGAATACCGCCAACAAGTTTTAGATAATCTTAGCCCAAGTTTTTGTGGAGCCAAGTGGTACAATGCTACCATTTGGTTGGGCAGTGGAATGACCACAAGTTGCCATCACCCGCCAGCTCATTTAGTGGACTCTGATAAAGTCACGGCTAACCCTAAGCTGCTTCACAATACTGATCAAAAGAAAGCAGATCGTGCAATGATGCAAGCAGGAGAACGTCCACCTGGTTGCGAATACTGTTGGAAAATAGAAGACATGGGTCGTGATGCTGTTAGTGATCGTGTATACAAAAGCAAAATCTATAAACAGGAAGATTTAATTGCCGCAAAGAATTTGCCTGTGAACGAAGATGTAAATCTTAAGACCCTTGAAATAGCATTTGATCGAACATGTCAGTTTGCTTGCAGTTATTGCAATCCTGCATTCAGTACCACTTGGGTCAAGGATATACGCAACGGTCCTTACACTGGCTTAATCAGTGACGGACGTAATCATTTTACACACAAGCACGACTCAGCACAACTGTATAAAATTACAGAAACCAATCCGTATGTAGAAGCATTTTTTGCATGGTGGGAAAGTGATCTACACAGTACACTGGATGAACTACGCATTACAGGTGGCGAACCTCTAATGAGCGGACACACCTGGAAACTGATTGATTGGTTTAAAAACAATCCTGGACGTAGTCAGACACGACTTGCAATAAACAGTAATCTTGGATTTGAACAAGATAAACTTGAAAAATTACTTGAAGCATGCAAAGGCATTGAACTAGATTTGTATACCAGTAACGAAAGCACAGGATTGCATGCTGAATATATTCGTGATGGATTGGAATGGAATCAATGGTGTAGCAATATGGATTTTCTAATGAGCAGTGGAAAACTACGTGGACTTCATATTATGAACACAATTAATGCGTTGTGTTTAGAAAGCCTGCCAGAATTTTTAGATCTTATGCTAAGTTGGAAGACACAATACGGGAAAGACTTTCCTAACTTTACCTTAAACATTTTGCGTTTTCCGAGTTTTCAAAGCCCATTAGTACTGCCAGATGATATACGCATGAAACACCGTGACAGATTACAAGCCTGGTTAGATAAAAATGGCAATCACAGCCATATTCAACCGCACGAGAGGCACCATTTACAACGTCTTATTGATTATTTAGATGTGGTTAAAACGCCGCACAGTGATAGTTTTGAAATGCCAAAACTGCACAACGATTTTAAAGAATTTTATACGCAGTACGATAAGCGACGTGACAAAGATTTTACTACCACCTTCCCATCACTTGAGGAGTGGTACAATGGGCTATGATTACAACAGCAGTGATCCAATAAAAATAAGAAAAGATGATCTCTCTGAGCAAGAACGTTTTTTACTTACCAAAAGCAAGACATTTTGCATGTATCCCTGGATACATCTACACGCATATCCAACAGGTGAAACTTGGCCTTGCTGTCATGCAGAAATGGCTGTAGGTCCTGTGGGTACAACAAAGCAACACAGTTTAGAAGAACTGTGGCACAGTGAGCGCATGAACCAGTTAAGAACAGATATGCTTAACAACACAGAAAATGATTATTGCGCTAGGTGTTATGAACAAGAAGCAAGTGGTTTCTTTAGCGGCAGACAAAGTGCAAACAAACACCACGGACATCAAATAAAAAATGTGATAGTAAGTGATCGCCCTGATTTCCGTATGACATATTGGGATTTACGTTTTAGTAATCTATGTAATTTGAGTTGCAGAAGCTGTGGACATATTTTTAGCAGTAATTGGTTCAAAGATCAAGTGGCACTTGCTGGCCCTGCTTATGCCGAAAACAATACAGCATTAAATTTTGCTGGCAAGTACGAAACTGACATGTGGGAGCAACTAGAGCCGCATTTAGATTATGTGGAGCAAATTTATTTTGCTGGTGGCGAGCCTCTAATGATGGAGGAACACTATCTTATTCTTGAAGAATTAGAACGTCGAGGCAGATTTGATGTACGCCTAATATATAACACTAACTTTACGCATGTTAAGTTAAAAGATCGCAGTGTGTTTGATTACTGGAAACGTTTTGATAGTGTAGCGGTAGGTGCTAGTTTGGATGCAATGGGTCCACGTGCTGAGTACATACGCAAAGGCACTAAATGGAATACGGTGGAAGAAAACCGTAGTCAAATGATGGAGATTTGTCCTGATGTTGACTTTTATATTAGTCCAACTCTCAGCATAATGAACGCACTGCACTTGCCAGACTTTCACCGAGACTGGGTTGAAAAAGGATTTATTAACCCACAGGATTTAAATGTAAACATACTACAAGATCCTGCGTATTACAGAATTGACATAGCCGGCATCGAATTAAAAGATCAAATTCGATCCAAGTACAAAGAACATTTAGAATGGTTGCGTCCTCTAGATCATCTTAACAGGGCAACTGTGGGATTTGAAAGTGCTTTAAATTATTTAGATGCAAATGATAACAGTCGTTTACAATTACAGTTTGTACAACGCACACAACAGTTAGACGGTTTAAGAAAAGAAAACATACTAGATGTAATTCCTGAATTGGAGAGCATGTTTTGAATATACCACACGAAAAATTTTGCGTACTGCCTTGGATTAGTTTAGAAACAAGCCCTATTGGCACAGTGCGACCTTGTTGTTTAGCCGAAGATGAAATAAAAGATGAACTGGGAAACAAGTATAAACTAATTGCCACTGACTTAACCACAGTACAAAACAGTGACTATATGAAAAATTTGCGTCAAGAATTTTTAAAAGCCAAACAACCACAAACCTGTCGCAAGTGCTGGAATGAAGAACGTGCAGGACGCACCAGTAAGCGTATGCACACACTGGATAGGCTCAAGCACGTTGTAGAATACACCGAATGGACAACTGACGCTAAACCACTGATGTTCATTGATTTTAAACTAGGCAATATATGCAATTTAAAGTGCAGAATTTGTGGAAGTTGGAGCAGCAGTCAGTTTGCTGTTGAAGAAATAAAATTTGGTGGCGATGACTTTCACAAACAAATGTTAAAGGATGGTGCATGGCCAAGAGAAACCAGTGAATTTTGGAATAATCTTGACCAGGTTCTCGACGATGTCAGATACATGGAATTCACCGGCGGTGAGCCATTTATGATTAAAGAGCATTTTGTCCTGTTGGAAAAACTTGTTGAACGAGGAATTGCTGGACAAATCGAAATACATTATAATACAAACGGAACACATTATCCTGAACATGCTGAAAGCATTTGGCAACATTTTAAAACCGTAGAAATAGCATTTAGTATTGATGATGTTAGCGAACGTTTTGAATATCAACGTACAAATGCTATGTGGAATGAAGTGCAGGAAAATATTCAAAGGTTTAGATTACTGAAACATCGCTGGAGTAACATTCAATTACAAGTGTGTAGTACCGTGAATGTTTACAATGTAATGTATTTAGAAGATCTAGCAAATTGGATTGATCAGCAAGGGTTTGACTTTGTATACTGGAATATGCTGCACGAAGCATACTATTTAAGTGTAGGTACAATGCCACCACAGGCAAAGGCTGTTGCAGTACAACGGCTTATGAATGCCAACGTCAGCGACTTTCATAAGAATGAGTTTGCAAAAATAATAGATTTTATCAACGGCGGAGTAGAAATTGACGGTAAAATACTGCGCATGAAAGTTGAGGATCTTGATTGGAAACGCGGTGTTGATCTCAGAACACATCATCCTGAACTAGCAACAGCGATAGGTTACAATGGACCTCAGAGATAAACCTGAACATCTATGTATGGCACCGTGGACACACACATATCTAAGTCCACAAACAGAGCGCAGACTGTGTTGCGCTAGCAGAGAACCAGCACAAAACTTTGAACAGTATATTGACACAGCAGGTGGTACTGGCACCTATGAACCATTATCATTGGATGAATGGTGGAATGGTGATCATGTGCGCAGAATACGCAGACAAATGATGGCAGGCGAACTGCCTCCTGAGTGCGAAGTATGTGATAAAAAACTGCTAAACACAGATGTGTATCGCGATTATTTTTGGCACTTGTTCAAACATCATTATGATCGTGTGTGGGAAACCACACAACCTGACGGTAGCACCACCATGCAACCAATTAGTTGGGACTACAGGTTCAGCAACCTGTGTAACTTCAAATGCAGAACCTGTGGCGATATGCTAAGTAGTGCGTGGGAAAGCGAACAGCGACAGCATAATATGATCAACTGGGATAATCCAAAGAACAATTGGATGCGTCCTGAAATTAAATCAGACATAATAGCATTTCAACAAAGCACTGTAGAACAAGAGTTTGCTGAAGCCGTTGAACAGCACAGAGTTGAAGAAATATACTGGGTAGGCGGTGAGCCACTTATGTACGAACAACACTGGCGTTACATGAATAGGATAATAGAACTTGGCGATGGACCTAATTTATATGCTCGTTATAATACCAATCTCAGCAGGGTAGAGTATCGTGGCATCAATCTTTATAAGGACATTCTTACGCAAATCCGGGATTACCAAATCTGCGCAAGCCTCGACGGAACAGGACGCATAGGAGAATACATCCGCACAGGATTAAACTACGGCGAATGGTATACAAACTTCATGCGTGGCATGGAAATCATGCGCTACAGTAGACAATGGCGTATAGACTTTACCCTCACACTACCAGGCTTGTTTGAGGTAGAACGCATACAGGAACTAGCCAGCAAGTTGGGTGTGGAAATACTTGCAAAAACTATCTTCACATTTACTCCCGATATCATACTCAGTCCACTAGCCTTGCCTCGAGAATTATTGGACAGGCAGGTTGACCAGCTAATTAATAGTGTAAAAAGCCCTGCCCTGCGTGATGTGCTGGCGCAATTAAAACAGCGTCCAAACATGCAGGAGCAATGGCCTAATGAATATTGGCAGGGCATGAGCAAAGGTAAACGTAGGGTATTGAAGTTAGAGCAGATCAGAAATGACAGTTTTACAATGGCCGATATCCTACAAAGAGACAGAGAAATATATGAGTGGTGGCAATCAATACCTGGATAGGGTAAAAATAACACTGCGGGATCGTAAAAAAGACGAATACCTTCCAGTGTTCATTGATGTTTTTGATAATAGTTTAAGTCGTAAATGGTTAGATAGTTTAAATCATTTGCTTTCCAATGATTATCATCTAGAAAAAAATTATTGCTTCTTAGGATTTGATAAAAGCTCTCGTAATTTAAAATATTTGTGCGAACAAATAAATCAAAGTATATTCAGCATTAATGCCAGTGGACTTGATTATACCATCAAAGACTATTTTACTCCTGAAAATGTAATGACCGGTGGCCTAGTAGGTAGTGGCTTACCAGGTATGAAAGTAAACCATGACAAGTTTAATAATCTTCATCGCTACTTTGAGGATTTACAAGGTAGTAGTGGAAATATCAGTGAACATTATAAACGTGCAAATAGCACAATCCGCTGGCATATACGACAACTTAATTTACTATGCCATGAAGCAGAAAGTTTAATCTTAAGTATGCGTAAAGCACAACATGCTCCCAAATGGCGCCGTCCAAGCCAACTTATGTGTTGGCTAAATGCACCGCGTTTCACACTAGATGATAATGATCTTGAGCACTTTGGAATACACGCATTGGAGCGTCCATTCGGTGGTGTATTTGTGGGCGTAAATAAAGCAGTTGGCAAGCACCATTGGGAAGTCTACAAAGATGAAGGTGCTGACAGCAGGATTGACGAACTTACAACCACAAATATGGCAAGCCAGACAGAAGCGGCCGGCGACTTTGATATTGAATGGGGGCAAACTGTTAGCGGATATCAATTTTGGCAAGAAGAGGTTGACGGTTTTGTTGCCTGGCTTGACGCAAATGGGTTTGATCCTAATAATCCTAATCTCACAATTGGCCATCCACAGATTGGACAGGTGGATTTTGAAAACAGTTTCTGCACAACTGATTTTGCAGGTGTATGGAGTTTGTTAGAACATTACCTTGACGTTTACACAATTGAAACCAGCGATGCAAGCGCCACCTACGATTACCATTGGAGCGATGATAATTACATACAACAGCAGGTAGAACGACTATGATTAAATGGATAAAGAATCTGTACAATAAAATTAAATTAGAAATACGTTATAGAAAAAAATTAAAGGAGCTTCGCAAACGGGATCCTTTTATCTATAAATGAGTTATCTTGGATTAAGTGCAGGCTTTCACGATGCTGCTATTAGTATTGTGGATGATGCAGGAAATATTGTATATGCTGGACACAGCGAACGATATACTGGTGTGAAAAACGATCCTGAATTGTGTCCAAAAATACTTCATCATACCATGAATCATGAGATAAATCATATTGCATTTTATGAGCGTCCCTGGATGCACAACTATCAACAGTGGCGCAGTGGACAAAAGTGCTATGGACCGTGGACCGCACGTGGTGCTGTAGGAAAACACATGGGTCTCAGTTATGAAACCCTTAAAAATCGTCACAAGCCTACAATAAGCAGTTATCCTCATCATTTAAGTCACGCCGCGGCTGGATTCCAGACAAGCCCATTTGATTGGGCCGCAGTAGTGGTAATCGATGCCATTGGTGAAATGGACACAGCCAGCATATACCGTGCTTGGTATGACCGAGAAGGTCGGGCACAATATCAACGTATATGGCGCCAAGGTTATCCGCACAGTATTGGATTGTTTTATAGCGCAGTAACCAGCAAGGTGGGGCTACGTCCAATGGAAGACGAGTACGTTACAATGGGCATGGCTGCTTACGGCGATTTATACTGGAAGCCTGAACTGAAACGCAGAGTTATTGAAGATCAAGACAGCATACGTTTTAAACACAACTGCCATATTGGCTTGCCCGAAGGTATTTTTGATAATGCAAACAAAGAAAGCCTAGCGGCAAGTGCGCAGAGCCTCACAGAAGAAATGGTAATGGCTATTATGATGCAGGCAAAACTGCTTACCAAGTGTGACAATCTTGTTTACATGGGCGGTGTTGCACTTAATTGTGTAGCAAACAGCAACCTAGGTGAACTGTTTGACAACGTTTGGATTATGCCAAATCCAGGAGATGCTGGTAGCAGTTTAGGCGCCGCGGCACTGGCATATGGTAAACGTTTAAACTGGGAGACTCCATATCTGGGTACCGAAATACCAGGACCTTACCCTGTAAATAAAGTATTAGACGAATT
>Ga0222718_10000364_pt1 | contig 48366 bp, 66 predicted proteins | sample C33_27DmetaG_FD_165045 | JGI IMG/M metagenome (GOLD analysis project Ga0222718, IMG submission 165045) | Estuarine water microbial communities from San Francisco Bay, California, United States - C33_27D | ecosystem: Environmental > Aquatic > Marine > Unclassified | place: USA: California... | reverse complement strand
CTTAATATCTACCCCAGCGTTGATCTTAATCAACTTCCTAAGGTTTTCTATATCCGCGTCTGGATCACACGCGTTCATTGTTTATATTAAGTTAACAAAAAAGTGTAACGAATTATTTTATAGTAGAATAGCCTATATTATACAACCTAACCTTTTCCTCGTAGGACATACCAAAATCAAAAATATTAGTATCCCCCACATTTATTTCAAAAATCTTTGTATATTTACTGTATTCTATTCTATTTGTGAGAGATGAACGAATCAGAGATTCTACAAACTGTCTTGGATTGTTTATTTCTTCTTGATAAACTCTATCCATTTTCAGTTTTATGCATGTAACTTCATGTGGCTTCTTACCCAAAAATGGAGTCATTGGATATTGTTCTTGTGTTCCCCCATCTATATAGGTCTTTCCCTCATACTTGCCGCAAGCAAAAATCAGCGGTATCGCCATACTCATACAAACTGCGTCAATAACTTTCATATCGGGGTGAGTATCCTTAGAAAAGTACTCAGTTGATGATGAGTTCAGACAATACGCAGACACATAAATCTTCATCTCCAGTTCACTAAATGTGGGATCACACCCACACACTTCTACGAGTTTTTCACGAATAGGACCTAAATCAACAAAACCAAATTTGTTAAAGAATGAGCCTATGCGTAATTTAACAAAATCGGGGATATTCAGAGATAAAGACACTTCTAGTATTTCATCCACGGACATCCCCAGTGCCAAAAGTAACGCTAAAATTGAACCCGCAGATGATCCAGATATTTCCTTCACATCTATGAGTTTGGATTCAAGTGCTTTGAGAGACCCAATCAACGAATAGATACCCATTGATGCGGGACCCAAAACAAGGTACTTCATTCTCCTATTTAATAGAATTGAGGAAATTGACGACGCAAAAGCGCGAAGATCATAGCGAAAACAATCGCGTGGGTCAACACCGCGGGAATGCTCGTTTGTCCGGATCGGAGAAGACCGCCAGAACCTGGGGGAATAGTCAAGAGGAGACCTGGGCTGAGCGCCAAGAAGAGAGTGGTTGTGACGATCAAATCGGTCTTCGTCAAAACGAGACCCATCGCCTTCGCGATGAGACTGTACACGAGGAAGAACACGAGCGCGTGGAACATAGTGGCCATTTGCGAGGTCTTTCCGTTTACGAACTTGAGAGAACGCCCGTCGGTGGTCAAGAGAACGCCTGGGCTGAGCGCCAAAAAAAGAGCGGCTGGAACGGCAACTTTTTGGGAGGTGATATCTGGGAGCATGGTTAATATATAGTTATATTATTTTGCTTAGTATGCTCTGCTGCAAACTTAACCCAATGATCAAATGTAGCGCCAGGCATGAATTCATCATAGAGACCTGTATCTTCCAAATATTCTTGGATATGTCTCCAGATATACGACAAATTTGATTCATATGGAATCCAAACAAAGTCACAATCATCGTGATGATCATTGTAACAAAACTCAGCGAAATCGGAAAATGTACATTCCGTCATAAGTGTATGTTCAAGGAATGCGTCGTGAATAAGTTGTTCAACGCGTCTCCACAATTCCCATAGTTCATCTGAGTATTTGATTTGCCAATCTTCAACACTGAGATGAATGTCATCTTCAAATTCTTCTTCATCGCTTGGGAGAACATCATATCCCGTCGTAGCTTCGTAAACGTATTGACTCCAAACCATGGTTATTACTTATCTTCATCAGAGGGCTTTTCTTTTATCCCAGTTAACGAGATAGAAGTTGACTCCTTTACTTTAAGATTGTCCTGGATAGCATTAAGCGCCCCCTCGACCTTAACTTCATCACCACCAAAGAATTTGAGAAGTCCATCCTTTATAGCATCCTTATTCATACTGCCTTTACGCACTGATTTGCGTATACTAATTTTACCCTTTCTGAGGTTAATGGTATCAATACCCTGATCTATCATATGTCTCTTCACAGATTCTTTGAGACGTTTCTCTTCTTGATTAAGGATTTTGATATCAGATTTCGCTTCAGAAAGTTGCTTACTGAGTTCAACAAGCTTCGAAACACTTTCGGAGAGTTCGGTAGGTACTGACATTATTTACATAAAGCTAAGGTCTAATCTTTAAGTGAAATTAGCACAAATCACGCTGCATCTCGTCTGGAACTATGGTAGAGTTGTTCCACACGTAGCCATCCTTTGGGTTGGGTGGATCCGAACGGATTTGTTGGTTCGCATTTCTCAACGCGCCACCGACCGTTTCTGGGAAGCCAATTTGCTTGCGTGGTTCAAGGAAGTTTTGACCCTTGAGGATATCCTCTGGAGCAAACTGACCGAAGTCCTCCTGGGAAGCAACTTCACGTGGGAGAAGAGACGACGCGAGACCGGTACCCGCACGCATACCACAGCCAGCCTTCGCCGCTGGACCCGCCGCTGGACCCGCCGCTGGAGCAAAGTCAAACGCCGCATATTCAGTTTCGTCAATTGAGTAGTTAGATTTGCCGTTCATACTGAAGAGTACGAACACCAAAGCAGCGATGGCAAGCAACATCATGAGGTTCTGAGTGCGACCCTTCATTATCTTTTATATAAGATCAACAATTTTTTTATTCCCCATCTTCGTCATTAAATGCATATTCTTCTGGGTATACTTCGAGATTTGGTTCATCGAAAATTTTGACCTGAAAAATATTCCAAGCTGGACCAAAGGCCTTCTTCGCAAACCAGAGTCCCGCAAATTCGAGGATGATATTACAATTCTTACCCTGCTTGATCATTTCAATGTCGATGAGTTCTTGGTCACTGTTGAAAACTTTAGTGACCGCAATACAGTCGCCTGTGATTTGATCATTCACAATACTTGGTGTGTACGCACTCCGAATGACATCGTCCGAAAGATTTTTACCAAACCACTCGGAACAATTTTCGCGCGCGGATTCGAGGTTGAGGTCATCAATGGCTTGAATCTTAGCCCTGTTGGAGTCGGTTTTCAAGTCGAATGAGATTTCACCGGATACTTCACTGACAGTCGCTTTGTTCAGCTGAACAAAGCACTTACGCTTTTCATCTGTAAGAGTCTTTACAAAATACAAACCATCATCACCTTTGACTGGAGCGTTGTACAACATTATATGTATGTTTTACGTTTCAATTCTTTAAACCAACAAACGGAATCTGTGCAGCTTTCTTTATGATACCGACTGGTACCCATTTGTCACGAATCGGTTTGTATCCGTATAGTAGTTTTGACATGTTCAGATAGTCGGGAAGTTTCATCGACTGCGTTGGCCTGTAGTTATATTCATTTTTGATATAGTTCTTTGATGTGTTCTTGATCCATTCTTGGGTTTTTAAATCAAAACGCTGTGCGCCATATGTCTTTGCAAAACCTTGAATATTTACATTTGGGATTGAAGTTTTCACACCGTACACAATCTGTTTAGATAATCGATCGGCCTGTGGTTTTGTAGTGTATTCGGCGTATTTATAAGGATTGATTTTACTTGCGAGTGATATATTCACACGTGTTGGTCTTGAGATCTTTCTGGAGACACTCTTTATCTTGTCGTGTGTACGTTCGTATATTGTGTTTATGTCATCAGTTGGCCTGATATTTGCACTCTTTGTGATCAGTTTTGATAACTTATACATGCGCTGTCTATCCTTTTCCCGTTTTTCAGGTCTAAGACCCAATTTTTGCATCAAATAAACGTCGTCGAGTAAAAAGCGCTTTCCGGCAACATATATACGCTTATCATGTATCATGGTGTTGGTGTTTTTGTTTTTGTAAACAATCCCAGCCTTTTTTGACTCCACAACTTCATACCCAAATTCATTTGGACGCATAAATGGTATGTCGAGGATACCCCCGAGAACGGTCGGTGTGATTCTTCCATCTTTAATCGAAAAATACCGCAAGTTCAAGTCAAGTGCAAATAGTTCAACATCAATGAAAATATCACCGCGCGTTGGCTCACTGCCACGCTGTGACTTCTTCTTTTTGATCAGAAGGTATCTTCTTGTGACGTATGGTCCACGCTCGGCGAAACCCAATCCTATGAATTTTCCAATCTTATTCGAATTAGAGAGACGTTGCTTAACTTTCATACCAATGTTCTTTGAAATTTCACCGAGTTTATCCCACAAGAGAAGCTTTATGGCTTGAAGTCTGCCAAAATATTTTGAATCACGGGGAATTCGAGGTAAAAACTTTGTATCGATATCACTCGTCACTAATCTATCTTTACGCTCTAGGTGCATATTGAAAGCTTCACCACCAGATATCACAAGATCACCCATTAGTTTCAAATAGTCGGAGAGATCTCCAACACTTTTTAACACTATGTCGCGAATTGTATCGGTGACGAGAGCGTACACAATCTTTTCAAAACTCTCATTCTTGTGAAGTCGGTGAACTCGCTTTCTGAAACCGGTCAAATTGTTATCTCGATAATACTTCTCGAGTACTGGATCGTTGAAGAATAAATTCTTCTTCAAAAATCTGTTGATCACAGCTTCTGAATAAATTTCAGTGTCCATTATTATATTGCTACATAATAATATGGTCTGTAACATTATCGATGAATGTAAATGTTATGCCTACAAAGGTGAAGGTAACCCAATGTCAAATCAATTCTGCGCCGCGAGAAGAGGTCCACAGTTGAAACCTTGTCCAGCAGATTGTTGCGCGGGGGGGTGTCCTGGTCAAGTAAAGGGGATTACACCGAGACAACCTTATCGTATTGTGGGACGCCCAGTCCAAAGAGATGAAAAAATAGAAGATAACTTCAACGTTATGTTTATAGCATTGGTTGCTGTCACGATCTTGTTTCTAATTTATATTACTTAAAGATTAAGACACAGAACAAGGTATAAGATGTCTCTTGAAACTATCCAAGCTGAAATTGCCGCTCTCCGAGCTGACGTTAAGTCTCTCACCAAGCTCGTCCGTAAGGTCAAGAATACCCAAGAAGACCCAACCGGTGAAAAGGCGAAGGCTCGTGCGTCTAACAATGGGTTTAACCGTAAGCAAGAAGTAACGCCTAAGTTGCGTGAGTTCTTGGGTCTTCCCGAAGGTGAACTTGTCTCTCGCTCTGAGGTGACGAAGTTCATCAACAAGTACATCACCGAGAACAATCTCAAGCACCCAGAAAACGGTCGCCAACTTGTCCTCGACGATAAGCTCAAGGATTTGTTGCAACCACCAGCTGACGTTGTTGTTACCTACTTGAACCTCCAAAAGTACCTCTCACCCCACTACGTGAAGAAGGCTTAAAAAAATAACACTCCCTAATAACATGAACTTCAATCAACAAGATATTGAAAAGCTTGTTGGTACAAAGATTAAGAATCTTTCTTTGTACCACAGAGCATTCACCCACAAATCCGCGCTCAAAGAATATGAACAATTCAATGAATCATTTGAAACCCTTGAGTTTATGGGTGATTCCGTGTTAGGTTTTATCATTACCAAGTTCCTCTTTGATAGATATGAAGAGAGACAAGAAGGATTTCTCACCAAAGCTCGTACAAAACTCGTTCGCTCGGAGACCCTAGCTGATATAGCTCTCAAAATGGGTCTCAATAATATGGTTCTCATGGATGAGAAGGGCATGAGAAACAACTGGAATAACAACCCAAAGATTCTAGAGGATGTCTTTGAAGCTCTCGTGGGTGCGATTTATATGGATCTTGGCTTACTCCACGCAAAGGAGTTTGTTCTTAGAATCTACAATGATCCCAATTTTATTGATCTCAATAAGATCATGATTGATGATAACTTCAAGGATCATCTTATGAAGTATTGCCAAATTATGAATATTCCGCTCCCAGAATATCGTGTTGTGGGTCATCACGAAGGTATTTTCTACATTGATACCTATATAAATGGTCAATTTGGGGGTAGGGGGGAAGCCAAGAGTAAAAAGCAAGCCGAACAATTGGCAGCTCGCGCATTCTTTGAACAACTTAAAAACTATCCGCAACAATAAATTAACATGCATCCCAATGTCAAAGCCTTGATTGAGAGGGAATATGCTGCCCAGAAGTCTGAGGAATGGTTGGCTCTTCGTGGAAATATGTTGACCGCTTCAGATGCCGCGACGGCAATCGGGAAGAATAAATATGAAACCCCCGATGGTCTTCTCCTTAAGAAATGTGGTCTCGGTGAGAAGTTTACTGGGAATGAAGCCACGCGCCACGGTGAGAAATATGAAGATGAGGCTCGTATCCTTTATGAAGAGAGACACGGTGAAGTCGTTCACGAAATTGGTCTCTGCCCCCATCCAGATCACCCATGGCTGGGTGGGAGTCCCGATGGTGTCTCAGAATCCGGGAAACTTGTAGAAATTAAGTGTCCCATGTCCCGTAAAATTGAAGCGTGTGTCCCAGAACATTATATGCCTCAATTGCAGTTATGTATGGAAATTTTAGACTTAGAAGAAGCTGACTTTATTCAATATAAACCAGCAGAGACAAATTGGCCTCGTCCGGAGGAGTTTGTAGTTGTTAATGTAAAACGAGACCGTGAATGGTGGAATACATATCTTCCAGTCATGAAGGAATTCTGGGATAAAGTGATCTATTTTAGAGAACACTTGGATGAACTTCCACAACCTAAGCCAAAGAAGACTCGTAAGAAAAAGGAAGTTGAACCACCTAAGTGTGAAGTTGTGGCTCTTTCTGACGAAGATCCTTACAATGAAGATTGAAGAACAATATAACCGCGCCAAAGATAACCTCAATGGACGCCTATTTGCCCCATATCAAAGGGAGGGAGTCCTTTGGATGCTCACCATGGAAAACCAGACATCTGGTCCTAAAGGTGGCTTTTTATGTGACGAAATGGGTCTAGGTAAGACTGTACAATTGGTTTCCACGATGCTCGGAAATCCCAAAAGGCGTACACTTGTCATCGTACCTAAATCTATTATCACTCAATGGGTAAACGAAATCAAAAAGTTTGCTCCACAACTTACAGTTGGTATTTTTGATGGACCAAAGAGATCTGTTACCAATATCATCAACCATGATATTGTGATTACCCCATATTCACTTCTCTCAACTCCCGAAGATACACCAATCCATGCACACATTTGGGATCGGGTTATACTTGATGAAGCTCACGAAATTCGGAACAAGTCATCAAGACTCTTTAAGAGTGTGTGTCGTCTCAAGACTGATATCAAATGGATCGTAACTGGTACTCCTGTGTTCAACTCTATGAACGACTTTGTATCTCTCTGTGCGTTCCTTGGTATTGAGAAGTCCCTCGTTCAAGGTATGACGAATAAAATCCAAGATATCTACATTCTTCGTCGTACCAAGGATGACTTGGCAAAAATCAACAGTAGATTGGAACTTCCCCCATGTCACTTTGAAAATGTTGAACTCGATATGTTCCCAGATGAGAGACAGCTCTATGAATTTGTTTTCAAAGATGCCCAAGATACAATCAAGGATGCGTTCAAACACGCCATCAGCCTCAATTCAAAAAACATGGTCATTTTGGAATGTCTTCTTCGTGCGAGACAGTGTATGATTTGGCCGCAAATGTATCTCGATGGGATTGCGAAACAGAATGGTACGCAACCCGAACAGTGGATCGGTAGGTCTAACAAGATGGAGACCCTTTTCAATATGATTAAGGCACACCCAAATGAAAAGACCCTCGTCTTCTGTCAGTTCCGAGGTGAGATGGACTACATCCAACAGAACATGGAATGCCCCACTTTCCGTATTGATGGTTCCGTTCCCAAGGATGAGAGAGACAATCAAGTCAATGCGTTTAAAAAAGCACCAGCGGGTGTAGTTTTTATCATTCAAATCAAGTCTGGTGGTCAAGGTCTCAACCTCCAAGAAGCGACTCGTGTCTATATCACGGGTCCTTCGTGGAATCCCGCGACAGAACTTCAAGCTGTGGGTCGCAGTCATCGCACAGGACAAACGAAACAGGTCTATGTCAAGAAACTCATATACAAAGAGACTGATACATTTGTGAGTGTTGAGGAAGAAATGATGGCACTTCAAGGTCACAAATCTATCGTGTGTTCAAAAGTCCTAAATGACGAAAGAATTGAAAATCAAATACCAGTCAAGAGAACTACAGAGAGGATTTCAATCTTGGACATCAAGAAAATTTTCAAAGCCTAATATATAAAAAGATGTCTATGAAACCAATTGGAAGTCGTGCCGAAGTTTTCCACGGGAGTGCAGAGAAGACCTCAGGTGGTCTCCGCGCCAAGGATCTCATGTTGGATGCCAAGGATGGCCAGATCAAGTCAGTCGCCGCGCATCAAGCCGCTGTTGACCGTATGAAGAAGGAGGGTAAGAAGCACTTGACCAAGGTGTTCAAGCCAAAGAAGGGTAAGTTTGCGCTCCAGCCCAAGGAAGGTACTGCCGCTTACAAGAAGAAGATGAAGAAGATGGCGTAAAAATTTGTAGGCGTATTACAAGAATGACTCTTGCAAAGTGGGATGAGTCTGTACGATTGGCTAAGATAAAGCTAGGTTTGGACCCTAAGAGCTTTACCAAGATTCAAGGTAAACTTCTTAAGGAAGCTCAGATCATATATCACCTTCTACTTTTGAATAAAAATAGCGGTAATAAGTAAAAGATGTTTAAAGCGTTAGCATTGGGTGCCAAAGCAGGTGCTAAGTTTGCACCAAAGTTACTTAAGGCTGGTGCGAAGTCGGGTGCCAGATATGGAAAGGTTGCTGCGAGATCAGGTGCCAGGTATGGAAAAGTTGCTGCAAAGCAGGGTAAAGTGTATGGTAAAAGTGCGGCCAAACAAGCTAAGGAAGAGCTTAAGAGAGAGGCCAGAGAAATGGCTGAAAATATGAAAAATGATGCATTCAGAATGCAAAACAATTTAAAAGCTACAGCTAAAACCATGGCTTCAAACTACGTTGATGCCCGAAGACGGCGTATCTACAAAAGTAACCGTGGTGCGATTTACACTAATATGAGTAATGGGAATCGCAACTACGATCCAACTCCAGCTTACTACAACAGACCAGGTACCAATACTTACAGACCACTCTATTAGATTTGAAATTGAAATCCCTTGAGATTTTGTGGTTCATAAACAACCAACTGATTAAGTTTCCAAGTACAACCGAACTTTCTGTTCAAGAAATACACACTATTGAGTTCAACAATAGCATGTCCACTATTTCTTGCATAGAGACCATTTGAAACCTCTGTCTTGATTGGGTTTTTGTTTGCGTCATACACAGCCGCTTTGATCATATTATGATGATCGATGTCGACCTTCACACGAAACTTTGGTTCCCGGTCGAGACTCTCCTTTACATTTGAATTAAACATTGGTTCAATTTCACCCCTCGTCATCTTCTTTTCAAAGATCTTTTCACTTTGTTCAACGACAGCATCAATGATTTTACTTTCAATTTGTCTTAGGGATTCATAAAACTTTTTGATGTAACTCCCCTCTTCATCATGACCCTTGAGAGCCAAATCTACATTGTATTTAGTTGGTCCGACTTCAGGTGTAAACCCCGAAACACCGAATGGCATGTAAAGCCTTGGAAATTGAATTTTCATCGGTGTACCTTCCTTTGTAGAAAGAACAATCTTTCTGTTATGAAAGTCGGCGATTTCTAGATTTTCAATAGCGTCGTTAATTTTGGACATTATGCTAATTGAACATGTAATCAAAGCTTTAAGCTGAACAGGCTACACACTCTGGCTCCAAACTGAATTGAATTGGTCTACTTTTTGCTTTACTACGAAGGTAATACATCCCCGTTTTGAGACCCTTCTTCCAACTGTACATGTGCATAGAAGAGAGCTTGGACATCGTTGGACTTTCCATGAAGAGATTCATACTTTGACTTTGATCAATGAAGCGACCACGATCTGCGGCCATGTCAATGACATCCTTCATCTTGATTTCCCAAACTGTGCGGTAGAGTTTCTTAATTTCATCTGGAATATCCACAATATTTTGAATGGAACCACCCGCTTTCACCATGAGATCCTTCATATCCTTGGACCAGAGACCAATCTCTTTGAGGTCGTCCACGAGATGCTTGTTGACAATCACAAACTCTCCCGCGAGGGTTCTTCTCAGATAGATGTTCGTCGTGTAGGGTTCAAAGCATTCATTATTACCCAAGATTTGGGCGGTGGAGGCTGTTGGCATTGGAGCCATGAGGAGACTGTTACGAAGACCCTTCTCCTTGATGCGTTCCTTGAGAGCGTCCCAGTCGTAGTGAAGCTTGGTCTCACCTTCCCACATATCAAATTGAAGCACCCCTTGTGAAGCTGGAGAACCCTCAAAGGTTTCATATGGACCATCAACCTCTGCCAACTCTGAACTCGCCTCAAGAGCGGCGTGATACATGGTCTCAAATATGCGCGCATTGATTTCCTTCGCTTCGTCGGAATCAAATGCGTGGCGACAAAGAATGAATACATCCGCGAGACCCTGAACACCGAGACCAATTGGACGGTGTCTCATATTAGATTTACGAGCAGTCTCAACGGGGTAAAAATTTCTATCAATAACTCTGTTTAGGTTTTTGGTGACAGTTTTCGTAACTTCGTGGAGTTTTTCATAATCAAATGTCTTTGTCTCTGGATCCACATACTTGGGGAGAGCGATTGATGCGAGGTTACACACAGCCGTCTCATCTTTGTCTGTAAATTCCAAGATTTCTGTACAGAGATTGGAACTCTTGATCACACCCAAGTTCTTTTGGTTACTCTTTTGGTTACAGGCATCTTTGTAAAGCATGTATGGTGTACCAGTCTCGGTTTGAGACTTGAGAATAGCTTTCCACACATCGGCAGCTGGCACCGTCGCAGTCGCCCGACCCTCTTCCTCATACTTTGTGTAGAGGGCTTCAAAATCTTCACCCACGGCATCGGAGAGACCGGGTGCCTTGTCTGGGCAGAAGAGGGACCATTGACCACTCTCCTCCACTCTCTTCATGAAGAGATCTGGAATCCAGAGAGCCGAGAAGAGATCGCGGCACCGCGCCTCCTCGTCACCTTGGTTAAGGCGAATTTCTAGGAAGTCTAGAATATCCGCATGCCATGGCTCGAGATAGACCGCGATAGATCCCTTGCGACGTCCAGCTTGATTTACATAGCGTGCTGTAGCGTTAAATACGCGAAGCATGGGAATAATACCATCTGATTGACCATTTGTACCTCTAATACGAGACTTGTTGGCTCTGACATCATGGATGTGCATCCCGATACCCCCAGCCCACTTTGAGATTTGTGCACACTCGGTGAGTGTTCCATATATACCATTTATTGAATCCTCCTTGTTTGCAATAAGGAAACAACTGGACATTTGGGGTCTCGGTGTACCAGCGTTGAAGAGGGTTGGGGTTGCGTGGATGAACATACCACGGGACATCTTATCATAGGTGTCAAGAACAGAGGGAATATCCTCACCATGAATACCAATAGATACCCTCATAAACATATATTGTGGAGTTTCCATCAAGACACCTTCAAGTCTTTGTAAATACGATTTTTCTAAAGTTTTCAGACCAAAATAACCAAAGTCGTAGTCTCTCTTCGTGTCAATGTCATCTTTGACACGACCGGCGATCTGGGCAACTTCATCCGTGATGATATCAGCTTTTGCGAGCTTTTTCATAGCCATGTAGAAGTTGTTTGGACACACCTTTTGAATATTACTTGCGGTTATACGAGTTGCGAGAACTTCATAGTCTGGATCGGTTGTGATCATCCCGATACATATTTCAGCAGAAAGTGTATCAATTTCATGTGTGGTGATGCCGTCGTACATAGATGAAAACACCTGCTGGGCAACTTTAGACGAATCACAATTTTTAGAGAGTCCATATGTTAGTTTTTTGATCCTATTGGTGACATTGTCAAATTTCATGTCTTCAATACGACCGGAGCGCTTTGTGACTCTCATGACTGTTTACTAATTAAACAACTTGTTTTATTTTTAACTTACTTGCGACACTTTCCCAAATCACCACTTCTCACTGGGACAGTGCCGACAACTTCCATCTTTCGGTCGGGCTGGAGAAGATAGGTGTTGACATTAAATGCCCCCAGTTCACCAGGCTTAGTGATTGGGGCGTATGACCCAACGAAGCAGGCTGGGGGTTGGCATGGGATTTGTTCAACATTTGTGGGTTTTCCGTTGTATGCCTCATCGAAGTCAGCGATGTTCAACATTTAGTATTTACAAAGTTTTTTTTCCGAGGGTATATTAAATGTGTGACAACCTCCACCTCGACTCTCTCAAGCAGTGTGAGACTCCACTCAACACCCTATTTTTTTCCGAGTTCAACCAAAATATCCTCCAGCGTGGAATCCGTCAAGCCTTCAAGAACAAAACCGGTATTGCTATTGACCGTCAAAACCCAGATGATCTTTATGGTATTATGAGAGTTGTCTTCATCAATAACGCTGGTGATCACCACGCAAATATAAATGATCAGGTGCGAAGTATGAATGCGCGTGTCATTGAGAGTGCCTTGACACAGATAAAAACAGGTGTTTCCCAATACATGGCATACATTAAGGAAATTGACACTATCAGCGCTCCCCTGGATCTTCCCAAAAACACGAGTACTTATGGTAATAAGATCGAGAAGAATAACAAGATTGGTATCAATTAAAGTTTTGAATCGTTAACAAGATAAGATGAGTTTAAACTACTACAAAACTGAAACTGAAAAAGTGTGTAAGTCAAAGGGATGGGATCGTGCTGCAGTTGACACAGTGTGGCTTTTACTTACAGAAGAATTTGGAGAACTCGCGTCAGCTATTCGTCAATACAAGAGAACCTTCAAGAAAACGGGACTAAAAAAGGAGAGGGGTACGGATGTTATGATGGAAATGGGTGATGTTTTTAGTTATTTGTTTCAATTGGCACATATGTTAGATGTAGATCTTGATAAGATGTGGGAAGAACATAAATGCAAAATGAAGACTAAAAAATATAATCTTCGATAATATTAATTATGAGTAAATTTATGCTCAAAGATGAAGATGCGATCGATGACATCAACCCATTTGTCTCGCGCGAATTCTCCCTTCCAGGGGGTGTGGGGCAGACGGGTGATTTTGCCGACTTCTCTGTGACGCGTGATGAACCTGGTATACCAGAACCAACACGGAGTGTGTTTTGTGACTATTCTTTATGTAAGGAGGGCGCAGATGAATGTCCTTTATCTAGACCACTTCATCCACGAAGAAATATAGATACCGGTTTTGTCAATAAGGATAGTACGAACAAATATGTACGTATTGGTGTCGCAAACAAGCCAGTGTTTTCACTCACTGGATGGATAATAATTCTTATTGTATTTTTTACAATTCTATATTATGCACGACGCTAAAGAAGTACTCGAGACGAGATTCATCTTGCGTTCTTTGAACAAGATCCAATAGGGTATCTTCACAAAACTTTTTAATAAACTCCCTTTGCCAAGCACTCTTAATGTTAATCCAAGGTGGCTGGAATGTGGGATCTAGAATTTTGCTCGCGTGCGCTACCCGAATATATGTATGAATGTTTTGTCTATCCGCGATAATGTTCTCGACGGCAAGTTCTGCCATCTTTTGGCGAACTTCGAGGGTCTTTTCGCACATGGTGTCTAGGAACTTTTCATATGGAATTGATTGTGTTTTAGATGTGAGAACAACCCAATCAGCGAGGGGTTTTGTATTTATGTAATCAATGTAGGTCATATAACCTTTGCCTCTCACAAATCGTTCGTGAACAATTTCAACATAATCAAGTTCAGACTCAACATCATAGACAGCTTTAGCCGTCTTAATGAATGATGTCATTTGCAATAGAAACAAATTAAATCTCTAAGTAAAGTATAAGAAAATGTCAGTTGTATCGATGCTTGCGGGTGTTGGTCTTCTCAGTGTCTGTTGCCTTTCTTCAAGCGTAGCAACGACTATGATGGGTGGTGAGAAAACCACCAGTACGACGATGGGTTCTACGGGACCAGCTCCTCCAAGCGGTCCACCAAAAGGTCGCTATGTGAAATTGGAGCATACAGTTGCTTATGATGAGAGTGCGGAGGGTAATGTTGATGATAAAAATAAAATCATAAACCTCGCCGAACTTGAAGTGTTTGACGTGAGTGGCACTAACTTAGCGGCTTCCAAGTCTGTTACGGGTAGCTCACAATATCCAGCTCCTCATTTATGGTCAAATCTTACCGATGGTGATAAAACCAATTTTGCTCACACCCTTGGTAGAACTCCAAGTGAATACGATTCTATGACAGTTGATCTTGGTTCGGTGAAAGAAATTAAAAAGCTTATCATCACTAACCGAACTTCTTGTTGTAAAAATAGAGCCGTTGGTATTAAAGCAGTCATCCTTGGTGCTGATGGTACCACTGTTATTAAAGAGACACCAGCTATTAGTACTGTAGCTGATACTTACACTCTCACATTTCCAACAAATACATGGAGTTAGTGCCTAAGTCAACTTCAACCCAGTCAAAATCAAACAAAAACGAGGAACCTGCTACATATATGTATTCGGCAATAGCCAACAACAGTTTTTCCTACATTCTCACAGTTGATGAGTTTAGAAATGAGCTTCCAGAAGAAACGAGACCTTCTTGGATAAAGATTACAACGATTACAATGGTTTCAAGCTTTATCCAGAATATTGACATTAAAAAACTTCGCCATATTTTTGAGAATCTGGAAACATTTAAATTGAAACGTACAAACACCAAAGGTGATGGTGGTTTTGTGTGGAAATTAAAGCCCACAACTTTTTACAATCAAGTTACACTTACTTATCATGATACTTACAGTACCAAATCTGTCAAAGTTTTCCCAAATGGCTCTATCCAAGTTGCAGGTTGTTGCGATCTTTTCGATTGTAAGCGAATCATTACACAACTGACTTATATTTTCAAGACTTTTTTGGGACTCGAAACTGAAATGCCGATAGATTCTTTTCGGGTGGTTATGATCAACTCAAACTTCAGTCTCAACTACAACATCAATCTCATGCGAGTGGCCCAGCACTTTGAGAATCACCCAGATGTCTTCAAAGTTTCTTTTGAACCGGATAGATACAGCGCAGTAAAGATTAAATTTCAACCAGCTCAAGATATGAAAGAAATCACCACAAGTATTTTTTCCACTGGCAAAATAATCATCACTGGGGCGGAGACACTCAAAGAGATTGCTTTTGCATATAACATTATTAATCAACACATTAATGATGATTCCCAAATCCGTGTGTCGCCAACAGAAGAAAAGGATATATTTAATGTGTTCTTGGGGCATAAATGCGAACCTATGGTTGAATTTCTTAGAAAGAAGGGTTTCAGTTCGTGGATTCAAACAATCACCAACCGACAAATTAATTTCTAATTATATTGTAATAAAAATGTCTCAACGACTTGGAATGGCCGATGGTCGATGCTTTACCATGAACTCCTCAGCCCAACTTACTAATAACTATATTATGAAGCAAAATGGTATCGCTTTCGAGGATAACTACAGCTACCGCCAACTTCTCCAAAAAAATGGTCCAGAACTTCTTAACAAGTTGCCCGAACAATCCAGGGGTAAGTGTGATTCGTGTGATCAAATCACCGACATGTCCAAGATTTATTAGGTGAGGTAAATTTTAATAAAAACTTTAAACCCATACTCTAGAATGTCACAATGTGCCATATGTCTCAATGACGTCAGATCGACGAGGACCAATTCTCCGATCAGATGTGGGCATATGTTTCATTCCCACTGTCTAGAGGAATGGAAAGGTAAAGGTAAGAACACCTGTCCACTTTGTAGAAAAGTATTTGATGTTTCACAGTTTAAGGTGACTGTGACGGTTCAGAACAATTACACAGCGCAGTCGAACGCTGTGTTATTGCAGAGTGAAGCCATTTTCAATATAATGGATATATTTGATATGTCTTTTGATGTTGAAAATACAGTAGATTTAGACAGTCTTCTGTCTGACCTTGGGATGAGTCTTTCCGACCTTGATTCCCTTGTCCTTGACGCAGAATGAGCTACAGTACTTGTCATAGTTTAGTCCAGGGTAGTTCCTATCCGCTTTACGAGGATCCTTAATGGATTTACCAGATGCATCAACCAGAAGTGGACCCGTGGCCCACCCCCGCTTGTGGCTGAAGACATTGGCTCTAAAAACGATTCTCTTATTTGGTATAAACTTACCAGCACGCTTGACTCTCGACAAAGGTATTTTGAAGAATTTGGCGACAGATTCCTGTGTATCACCTGGCTTAACACGGTATTCTACGACACCGTGTTGAACATAGAAGTGGAAGTCTCCTTGACGAATATAGTTTGTCGGTCTTCCAGGACACACAAACATCATCACCTTATAGTACCCCTTTTTACACTTTTCATTGGGTTTGACACGATATATCTTTGCGGGGTTATCCGAAATAACGCGCTTTGGGAGACCCGTACAGTGTGTATAGTTGTGGTTTCTATTGGAAAGACCCGAGCGATCACCTGGAATAGATTTTTGAAATCTATACGCTTCATAGTCGCCCACGGCATATGCATAACAATTGTTATTGCCTATACCAGTAGAAGTTCCCCAACGTTTGTTGGTGAATTTTCTTTCAGACCCACTGAGAGGGAGGTCCTTCATTTGTAGTGTATGTAGAAAAAAATATCATTAATAAGTAAAATGCAAGTCCTCGACCGTGTCGCCAAGTCTGAAACCAAGTCGGATATGCTCACCGAGCTTCTCCTCTTCATTCTCAACATTCTCATCGCGACCTTCGTTCTCCGTTTCGCGTGGAACCGATCCCTTGTGAAGCACATTACCGTTCTCAAGCCAATTTCTACCATGCTTGATGCTTTCATCCTCGCTCTCTCTTTGAGCATTATCCGTGCTTAAATCTCACTGTAACCCACGATCTTTTCCCCATTGGGGCTAACAAGAGTTGGGAAGGCTTCCATGCCTGAACAACCTTCTTTTTCACAGTCAACGAACTTGAATGGCTTATCAGCCTTTTTCATGTACTCCAACTGTTTACGAGTCCAACCACAGCCCATGGTCCCGTAAATAGTCCACTGTTCTCCATTTGAAACTGACGCACTGACGGTAACATCAAGGCGTCGCTTTCCTGTTTGGGAGAGAATCAAAAGATCAATGAGGATGAGGAGAGCAAGAAGCCACATATTTTATACTATACGATTACATATTTTTTATGAATTTACACATTTGTTCTTTGGTTAAGTTTGAATCTAATTTGAACATTTTGACTAATTCTTCCTTCTTGTAGAGACGACACTTACGCCGATCAATTTTGAGATCACCATTCTTGTTGATGAATATTTTTGGTTTGTTAACCGCAATCTTCTTTTCAATTTCACGAACTTGTGACATCACGGATGGTTTGCGTTTAGCAATACCAGGTCTCTTTGGTGGAAGCTTCTTCTTTTCAGCTTCCTTTTGAAGAACAGCCCTCGCACGACGAATGGCGCTCATGGTGGCAGGTTTCGCGGGTGTTTTGGGTTTGAGTGCCACCGTCTTTTTTGGGATAATCTTTCTGAGAATGGCAATCTTCTTCTTAGCTTGAAGGAATGGATGTTTCAAGATTTGGTCGTGGGTTGGAAGACCCGTGTGTTTTAGAGGGCGGAGACGGAAATCTTTGGTAACAGGTGATGATCTAAGAAGATATTGTCGTGAAAAGAGGTCTTCCATGAAATGACGCACTGGCACAGATTTTGTGTAATTGTATATGATGTTAAGAATGTAGTGTGCGTCATACATTTGATGCGATCCAGAGTAAATACCAGATTTCTTAAACTCGCCACTCACGACATTTGGGTTTCTAATACCTTCGATCGTGGACATACCAAAATCAATCATAATGGGTTTGTTACCCTTCAATACGAGAATGTTGTTCCAATGAAGATCATGGTGTCTAAACTTTGGATACTTTTCGTGAATTGCTTTCAACTTTGTGATGAGTTGAGAAATCACTTGACGATAATCTTCGGGTGATTGACCCCTTTTCATCCATTTCTCGAGAGGTTCACCCTCAATGTATTCAAAATAAAGAACATCATCGCGATCACATGATTTGAAGTGGTACATGCGAGGCACTCCCATACCTCTCAACTTTTTCGCGATGCGATACTCCATTCGGGCACTTGGTTCTGTCGTGACTTTGATGGCGACTTGCGTTTTACATTCGTCATCGAGACATCCATAGAAGACAGTACCGTACGTACCTTTGCCGATTACTCTGAGTCGGGTAGCCTTGTTAATCTTGAGTGGTGTCATTTGAATCTTTGTAAAAAATTGTTGTTCTGGGTAGCACGCCTTTTGCCCCCTTATCAATTTCTTAACTTCTTCACCGACCGCGTTCTTCTGAGCGTTGGTCTTGGCGTTGTTGGCGATGTGGACGAGGTCCGCGAGTTTCACCATACTTATTACATACTAACAAATTTTTCATCATCATTATCTTTGACAGGACCCAAGAACCACCACGGAACGCGAGATCGTTCTATGCGGAAATAGTGAGATCCATCCGACGCAACGGAAATACCACGACACACGCAGTCAGTATACAGCTCGGCCCACCGATTCGTGCTTTGCTTCTGGATTGTAATGACGGGCAGAGTTCCACCGTTATATTCGAGTGTATCGAGTACGAGCTTGTTACGAAGCTTCGGACCACATTGACTTAACGGCATTGGGTTTTTTTTCATCGATCCATCTGTATTGCGAATTTGATCCTGAAATTCATAGAATAGCGTGCTAGACCCATCAAATTGGTCTTCGTATCGGTCTGTGTCAGATAGAAACACAATGAGATGTGGCAGGCCATTGAAAAACACCACATTAAGCCCAAAGGTTCCACCACTACTACAGTCGTAGCGGCGGCGGAGGGATTTATAAGCGGCAGTGTTTACGATTGGTAGTTCCATTATTTTTAGTTTAAAATAGGTGATACTTTTAGGTAAATTAAAATGACTTAGGTGATCAAAAAAGTTTCATCATACCACTTTGAAACTTCTGGAGCGTCTATATCATAAAGTAGGTCTTCTAATTCTTTCTCATCCATATGAAACATGGCTTGTTCAAGCACTTTTAAGTTCTGACTCATGACAGCACCACACATGACTGAACGACCCATAATCTTCATAATTTCATGCCAGTGATATTGTGACTCTTTTCTACACACCTTTCTAAAAGCTTGGTACATATGATACGCTTCATTATGGTCTGGATGTTGTGCAATCAGAAAAGTTAGGTATTCTTCCTGATCCCCTTCATTAAGCATTACATAATCCACATATTCTACAATCTCACATTCCATTTTCATGAGAGTGATAGCATCTCCACCCCTGATAACTTCTGTAAGATCCCTTTGATTCTCAATGAAATTCATTCTGTTACGATATCTACTGAAATATAGATTACTTAGGTATGACAACATCTATCTTAATTCTTCTTGAGAGAATAACTTCATATGTAACTTGTTTCATAAGTTTCATATCAAATTTGAGGAATTATTTGATTACAATTTAATTATTTATTCTTCATCTACTTCAACTTCCTCTTCTTCTTCATCAACCTCATCCTCTTCTGGGAGGTCAAGACCTTGGAAGGCGAAAGATGGAAGCTTGGTGGATTGCTCAAGGAGAGCTTGTTGAAGACGGATCGTGACACCAAATTTGTTGTCGATGAACCAGATGGAGCTGACATCGACAATGGCCATAGCCTTTTGACCCTTTTCAACCGTATCGAGGGCAACTTGTTCCTTTTGCATAGTGTACGCTTCTGGAACAAACGAGCCATCCGGCTTTGTAGCAATTTTGAGCTTGAGGGTTGATGGATATGGCTCCTTACCTGGGCGCACAATTGGCTTGTAGAGAGCTTCACGGAGAACCGCAACATTGAACTCCTTACCGAGCCATTCCTTGGAGTTCTCGGCGACAGTGTTGACGATGATTTCATCAAGTTCCTTCAACTTGTCATGAAGGTCCATCGCTTCAGCATTATCAGAGTCAAAGCTGAGGTCAAGAGAATAAGTAGTGCGTCCAGTGCCTTCGTCAGTGAACGCACTAAGTCCATATGGGGAACGCATGAATGGAAGTTGAAGGTAGAGTTTTTTGTTGTCGCCACCGTTCAAGTAGACGGTCTTACCGCCATTCTTATTCTTACGGAGTTTTGAAAAGCCTACAGAAGAGGCGGAAAATTCAGAGGATCGTTGGATAGCAAGCGACATTTGTAGTGGGTATTATATATCTACTGGGATGCTAGACTTTAAGTCATTTTTTTTGTGTGACTAAAGTAAACATAATCATGGGTCTTTTTAAAGACTGCGGCTGTGGGTGTAATGGTCAGAAGCAACAGGAGAAGTTTGTGACTTCCCTCATTTCTGGTCTCACCTTTTTCATCATCGCGAATCCAGAAACTTTCCGTCTCGTCAGGCGAGTTCTCGGTCCACGCATCGCGACTCCCAACGGTTGTCCATCAACCATGGGTCTCCTTGTACACTCCCTTGTGTTCATCCTCGTCGTGTGGGGTATGATGAATGTCAAGAGTGACGCACCACCACTTCCAATTGTTGAAGAGGAAGAAGATGATGCTTACATTGTTCAACCTAAGCGAATGGTCGATATAGTTCCAGAACCAGGAATGGAGGAACCAGGACTCATGGATTCTGGTGTTGTTTTGGGTTCTCTTGATATTACCGGACCTTCCTTGTAAGTACAACAAACGAACGATCGGTCGTTTGTTCGATTTTTAAAATGTCATTATTTTTGATTTTTTCATAGATATTATTCACATGTTTATCGGAAATAGTCCAGCAATTTTCGATAAATATTTGACCATTAGATTCGACAATCAGAGGTCCGGGTCCGCCAACCACTGATTGTAGAATTGCGTGCATGCGTGCTTACTAGATATTTGTGTCTAATCTTTAAAAGTCTTCATCAAAACCAATTTCATCTGAAGTGTCGTCCATCTTGCCATAGTCCCCAACCCTCTTTTCGAAGAAGTTTGTCTTCCCGTCGAGGCTAATGTTCTCCATGAAGTCAAATGGATTCTTGGAGTTCCAAATTGGAGGCACCCCGATCTGCTTCAACAATCTATCAGATACATACTCAATATATTCGGACATCTTTTCAGAATTCATACCGATGAGAGCGCATGGAAGGGCATCCAATATGAATCCTTTCTCAATCTCAACGGCTTCCTTAACAATAGAATGAATAGTCTCAGTCGTTGGTTTAATACGCAATAATTTGAAAAGTTCCACCGCAAACTCTTGGTGGAGTCCCTCGTCACGAGAGATAAGCTCGTTGGAGAAGCAGAGACCTGGCATGAGACCTCGCTTCTTGAGCCAATAAATAGCGCAGAAGGAACCAGAGAAGAAGATACCCTCAACACACGCAAATGCGAAGAGTCGCTCAGCAAAGGAACGTGACTTTGTATCAAACCACTTCATAGCCCAATCCGCTTTCTTTTGAATACACGGAACTGTTTGGATGGCTTCAAAGAGCTGCTTCTTCTCAGCACCATCCTTAATATACTTGTCTATGAGTTTACTGTATGTCTCTCCATGCACCATTTCATTATGACACTGATACGCATAGAAAGATCTCGCTTCAGAGGATTGCACCTCATCAGCAAAGTTATTATTGATATTCTCAAAAACAATTCCATCGGACCCAGCAAAGAATGCCAGGATGTATTTTATGAATTTCTTTTCATTTTCATTTAGAGTCTTCCAATCGTCCAAATCCTTTGAGAGATCTACCTCTTCAGCAGTCCAATTACTCATTTGAGCCTTCTTATAGAGTTCCCAGAGGTGTGGATACTTCAGGGGGAACACAGTAAATCTGTTTAGTGTTGGGGCTAGGAGAGGTTCGTACTCCTCCTCAACCCACTCTTGAAATTCAAAATAGTTTCCGATGCGACGTCCATCACTAAATATTTGAGGGTAAGAGTCAAGTCTACCGTCACACAACTTTTTGAGATCCTCTTTCTCAATCATAACTTTTTCATAATCCATCCCCTCGGATTCACACAGTGTGACGGCGTGTTCGCAGTATTGACATCCTTCCTTCGAATAAATTGTGATTTTCATCTGTAGTATTATCGTTGATAATTTTTTGAGCGAAAACTCTAAGCATGATTGTGCCATCAGAAATAATCGAAAATGACATAGTAAAGCTGTTAGTAAACGAAGATGATGTAGAAGATGAAATGTTCAGTGTTGTGGGAATGAATACTGGCCTGGTCCTTGGAGTTCGGTATCTAAACCCTACCGAGCTCATATATAAGTCCGCGTGTGTCTATAAGTTGGATGACGGTGAGATGAGTCCAGCTCCATATGAAAGTGTGATGGAACATTACCCAAGTGGTACTACATTTGAAGATCTCGAGATGAAGTCCCTTGGTGAAAACATGTTTGCGTTTTATTCCGAAATTGATATCGAAGATTCTGACTCTGAAATTTATGACGAGGATGAGAGTGATTCAGAAATGAACGACTTCATTGTACCTGATGATCATATAGACGGGGAAGTCATTCCACCTTCTGACCACAAGTTGATAGACAAGGAATGGAATGCATGGGAGCCAAGATCCCCAGGCGCGAGAAGTTTTAAAGAAACTGTTGATGCTATTGAAGCACTTGCAAAAGCGCACGCTGATAACCTAAGTTTCGGTGCGTAATTCCAAAATCTAAAAAAGATCTATCAAACTCATACCAATATGCTGGCAGCTATATGGTCTGATATAGATCAACTATTACAAAAAGAACCCGAACAAAAGCCAGTAAATACAAATTTTTGCCGTGAATGTTCAGGTGTGAAGATTATTTCACCCGAAGGTCTTCCTACCTGTTCAGAATGTGGTCTCATCGAAGACAACTTCGTTGATGACAGTGCGGAGTGGACGAGTGGGATCACCGATGACGGGCGTGTTAATGATCCCGCGAGATGTGGAAATCCAAATGCAAACCCCGAGTTGTTTTCACAGAACTGGGGTAAGGGTACCATTATTTCCACACAACGTTCGTCCACGTACGAAAACAAACGGATGGCAAAAATTAATTTCCATATGTCCATGAACCACAAAGATCGATCATTATTTCATGCGTATCGAGATATCGATGAAGCATGTGATACATTACCAGACGCAGTCCTTAAGGATGCAAAAATGCTATACTGTAAATTTAACAACGAGAAATTGACCCGGGGAGCGGTAAGACTTGGTATTAAAGCAAACTGCGTTTTATACGCATGTCGTCTCGCAAAGTTCCCTCGGACGACGCGAGAGATTGCCGACATGTTTGGAATTCAATCCAAAGACATTAGTCGAACAACACAAATATTTAAGGACACGATAATGGGTGTGACCGAGAAAAACTACGTAACAAAAGCGTATGATGTCATGCAGAGACTTCTCAACTCATTTGAAGTATCGCGTGAAGAGCGGTACAACTGTAATAAAATGTGTTCATCAACTGATGACTGTGTAGAACTTATGAGTAAAACACCAAATAGCGTAGCTTCGGCAATTATTTTCATAGTGCTTAGTCCCAATATTACAAAGGCGCAAGTGTGTGAAAAATGTTCGGTCTCTGTACCAACACTAAACAAAATAGAAAACATTATAAAAAAGCACTTAGAGGTTAAAGGGTTGTTATAAGTAAATGGTGACAAAGTTATTCCTCGCAACTCCATGTTATGGAGGTCTCTGTTTAGATAAGTATGTAATGAGTATAATAAAATTGCAAATTCTTTTAATGAAAGAGAATGTTCAATTATACATCGATACCACGGAAAACGAATCACTTGTGCATCGCGCCCGAAATGTTGCCGTGGGACGTTTTATGCAAAAAAGTGATTGTGATTATTTTATGTTCATTGATGCGGATGTACACTTTGATCCACACGCGGTTTTGCGTCTCGTACGATCGGGTCATGATGTGAGTGTCGCATGCTATCCCAAAAAGGTTGTGATGTGGGATCAGGCAGCGAATGCTGTGAAGGGTGGTGATGAACGTAACATGTCCATGCTATCTTCAAGTCTTGTGATCAATTTTGGGGCTGCAAATAGGCCGGTCGTCAACGGTTTTATAGAAATTTTAGATGGTCCAACTGGATTTATGTGCATCAAGAGAGAAGTATTTGAACGCATGGAAAAGGAGTATCCAGAATTAAACTGCCGTAATGATCACCAGAACAGAGATTTTGATTTTTACCATGCGGTTTTTGATTGTATGATAGATCCAGATAACAAGAGATATCTTTCCGAAGATTACGCCTTCTGTCGAAGATGGCAAAAAATGGACGGGAAAATATGGGCGGATATAAATACAACGCTCGGCCACGTGGGGAATTTGCCATTTTCTGGTTGTCTCAATGAAAGGCTTAAGGCTTAGAAACTTTTAATAACATATGAATCTAGCGACAATCATCGTTACGCGATCTAAGTCATGTCACGTAAAAACACTACACGCAATTCTACGATTAAACATGAAGTGCGTGCAGAGTAATTACAAGAACGAAATTGTTTTTGTTGACGACGACCCTTACAAAAAGGCACAAGTTGTTGAAAAATATATGAAAACACACGACAGACTCATATTTATTGACTTTGGTATCGGTCTAGACGATGGATCGCTCAATCAAATGTTTCAACCACATGAAAATATTGGTTGCATGGTTTTCCCAGGTGTAAAAGAGGGTGTCGATTGGGATCTTTTCAGAGATAAAATAAACGAAAATTCTACCGAGCCAATTGAACAAATGGGTCTTCACTTTGACACGGATGTCGGTAAGAAGATTTCTGAAGACATCTACAGTGTTGTAAGCACGGATGCGCGAGTTTGGTTTACAAATTGTAAAAGTGTCATTAAATCAATCAAAGATAAGAAAACTGGAAATTGGAGTATTCACCCGAAAATTCTTGAAAAATTTAAAGAAAAGGGGGTGAAGTTATATGCGTTTACAGCATCTAAGTTGACGATGACTTACACACATGAATGTGTAAGCAATATTTTGAACGCAGCGGGTGTTAAAACGAGTTAAAGTTTAAATTGTTATTTAAGGTATGTCCTTCGAAGAATACGTCGTAAATTATATTCACAAGGTTTGGGGAAGTCGGGATTATTTCCCGGGTCCTCAACCTGTGTCTATCGAATACAGTCATTTCCCTGTTCTCAAAAACAATGAATACGTTGTTTGTGAGAAAACGGACGGCGAGAGGCACATGTTTGTTGCTTTAACATACGAAGGCAAACGTAAATGTGTGTTTGTGAATCGTGCATTCAAAGTACTTCCGGTTCAATTAAATTTACCCAAAAAGGCGTACGAGGGTACAATTATGGATGGGGAACTTTATGAAAATGCATTATTTGTTTACGACGCTCTTCTTATTAGTGGTGAACCTGTCGGTCATATGAATTTATATGATAGACTTGCGGTTGCTACCAATCTCATAAACTCAACTATTCAAATGACATTTGATAAGTATCGTCTCAAAATGAAAACTTTTCATAGAATGTGTGATTATGAGTTATTCATGTATGAGTACTTACCCAAAGTGGAACAAAAAGTTGATGGTCTCGTGTTCACACCGGTAAATGAACCAATGCGCCTTGGAACACATGAAACTATGTTCAAGTGGAAACCTAGAGAAAAGAACACAGTAGACTTCTCGATGAAAAAGGGTAGAAGTTTTGATGGCGTCGGTAAACCAGGTGTTCCCGTGTGGAAATTGTTTGTGCAAGAGAAAGGTAAGCTATTTTATGAGAGTGAATTTCCAATAAGTCGCATGGACGAACCATGGTTTGAAGATGGTGCGATTGTTGAGTGTATGTATATAACGTGGGAAGATGGTCCATTATGGTGGAAACCCCTAAAGCGTCGCCGCGATAAAACACATCCCAACAATAGACGGACATTTTACAACACGATCAAAAATATTAGAGAGGATATCCAGATGAAGGAGTTTTTAGATTGTAGACCAGAACGTAGTGACCAGCCTCATTAGGAAGAGGTTGTTCGTTAATAAACTCGTCATTTATGTAATGCCATAAACCCCTGTGTTTCACAAAACTAACGTAATGACCATCATGTTGGACACCCACGTGAATCGCACTTGAGATCAAATTATATTCAAAGTTATCCAAATGTAATTTTTCGATCACTTTGAAATAACTCTTCGTATCAAACGAAATTAATAAAATTTTTGGAAGTTTTGAAAATACCATGCGTGTTGTTGCGATGTTATGTACTTTTCCATCATTATCTTCAAAATTTTCTAATACATTCCACGATGTACTTTTATTAAGCATTTCACCCATGTCCTTGCTCGCCGAGTTTACGATGTGTACACAAAAATCTTCTTCTACACGCGTCTTTCCGGACGGCCATATAACTTCTTGGGCTTTTTTCCCGTAGAACCACTGTTTTATTTCTGGTATTTCCCTTTCTAAAATATCTATGATGCACAGAAATGCTTCCTGTACATCATGTTGTTCACCAATCACAAACCGTGGAAAATGTTTTTGAAATGCACACAAAAGTGGGTGTGCGTTAACGAAACCTTTTTGTGATTTATTCCAATATACATTCACCAGTTGTGAATATAACTTTGTAAATTCACATTCTCCTGAATACGGATTATCTATTAAATAATTTGAAAGGATGGGAATAGACAAAAGACATTGCAACGATGTGTTAAAATAACATGTGTTCCCGTTGTTTCTTAAACCTTTCATTACATTTTTTGTACAAAAAACACTTAAGAAGATGACGCACATTAACATTGTAAGCAACAATGCACGACATCAAATCTATCGTTGACAAAGTGTTCCCCGTCTTTGAGAGCCACAAAGATGAAGAACATATTGAAGTTGAGATTCGTCTAGGAAAATATAACGGAACGTTTTTTGATACAAATGTTGGTAAGGATGTTTTCGAACGAGTACTCGAAGGTCTCAGGAAATATAGTGGTTGGGAAGATGTAAAAAATTCAACGTGTGATATTTTTTACAATGATAAAAATGGTATTCGCATCACAGCGAATGAAGAGACGGGTGAACAGACCATGGTTCAAAAAATAAACGCCGTAAAGACAGATTTTACTGGAGAGCCAACTGATATGAGGTTTAGTATTTCAAGAGAAATACCAACCTGGGGACAGTATGAAATGGACAGGAAGCGGACTAAAACACGCCACTCTTTCATCCGTAAGAATTTAAGTATAGATATGACAATCTCGTCAGGTGACAATGTTGATATGGATTCTGAGGAAGAATGTTCATATCAGATTGAATTTGAAATCATTGATCCCAAAAATGTTTCAAATTTAAATGACTTTTTCAACATAGTTTATAAAGTGAATGATTTGTCCAAATTAATTCCTGTGTAATAATTAAGATGTTACGATACGTATTTCTCGCCCTTGTGGCATTTGCCCTTATATACGAAAAAACAACAAATTCGTATGAAATTGCCGGTTCTAAAAATTTTCATTTAAGTTATGGTATGTCTAAGGAGATGTACCTTCTCATGCGAAAAGAAGGTGTCAGTGCGGAAGATTTGAAAAAGTTCGTGCAATTGGAGGATCGTCTTCTCCAGATTGAACGAAATTCGGTTTGTTCGGGGATTCCATACGTTGTTGAGGGAACTTCAGTTTCTAATTTAATAAAGGATCTATTTCCACGCTATAATTTCGTGTATCACACGATTCATCTCAAACAAATAGCCGAACCAACTAGAGTTGTGAACAAACGGTTATCATGTTAAATAAATTCCACACAATCATTTTGTGTTTAGGACTCTCAATCTTTTCATAATTTTTAACAATATACATTATGAGATCATTCTCGTCTTCACCTTTCGCTTCAAATAAATACTTCACCGGATCTGGGGATAACGCAAATGCGTCATCAATTTTATATTCAAGTTCAAGTTCACACATTAACTTATCACTCTCTCGTCCATTTCTAATATAATCGGCAATCACATATATTATTGCATCTAAAAACTCTTCGAGGGCCATGTCAATCCAAGAGTTTTCAGGTGTTCCCCAATTGCGCGTGTCAGAGTTAACAATCACACCATGACCATAACGCTTTTTTCCAATATCAAGTCGTTCGATCAATTGTTTTTCGATTGTTTTCATATCTGTATAATTAGCGTGTTTTCCTTAAGTTTATCCAAGTCTTCTTGTAAGTTTCAAGCTGTTTCATGGTTGGTCCCTGTGTCATAATATAATTTGTCGCCGCGTTTTTGTATTGTGTAACTAGATTTCGTGGCACACCATTTGCGTTCACTTGACTCATGATAATCTTCTTCTCTAAATTGCGACCCCTTTCACTTTTCCATCGATTGACAAGTCGTTTTTTGAGTTCATCCGCATCTTTCTTGAATGGCACACCAATAGCGTTACGCTTACTAAGCTTATTGAGTCGCGTCTTCATCTCCTTAACGTCGCTGTTTAGGGATGGCATCACATTCTTGTAACGAGACATCCACCTTTTACCATACATCTTCACAATGTCTTTCTTAATTGATTCGTCATTGAGACTTCTCTTTTTAATGACTGTTTGTTTCTTAATATTTCTCTTTTTTTGAGCCACATTCATTCTCGTTGGTTTAGGTGGTGGTGTTTTAGGTTTTGGTTTTGGTGCAACCTTCGCGTTACGCACTGCCTCGATCTTCTTACACAGAGTGGTCTTCGTTTCTTTGGAATCGAGTTTGATTTTGAGGATACCGGCAACTCTCAAGAGTTCCGTTTTACTGTAACCTGTACAAGTGCTTCTACCAACCTTGAATGTATTTCCAGAACCCGAAAGTGTCACATTCTTGTTTTTGTTGGTATTGCGGAACTTGGCAGTTTTAGTATTTGAAATCTTCTTAATTTTGTCACAAATATCCTGTTTCTTTGTGGAAGCGGAAACATTCAAAACACCCAATTTCTTTGCGAGATCCACAAGTTCTGGTTTTGCCATGCGCATGCATTGTTTACCGTCAATTTTAAGAGCCGCGAGTTGATTCGTACTCAAAGTTTGTTTTTTGTTACGTCTTTTGGGGGACTTCGTCTTTTTGGGTACACGAACACTTTTACCCTTGACCAACCGAGAGGGTGCTTTGCCGGTAGCCTTAACATCCCCAAATTCGTGCATTTTTCTAACAAGCCCAGCACCAGTATTGTAAGCGTCAAGTAAATCCGATGGTGTCGAGGCACCTGAAATCTGTATACTCCCACTCTTTGCAAAGATGTATCTGTGTCCATTATATGTAACATATAGGAATGGAGAAAGTTCTGGATCATACTTTGCGGAGCTGGCGCCGTACTGTTTCATTAACTTTTCTGGGAGTGCTTCCATATATCCAAATGGACCATTTACACCAAACGTTGCACTGAGATTGTTGTATTGGAATGGGTTATATAAAAATGCCTCTCGATCGGAGTAATTATCAACGATAAACTTACGAATAAGTTCCGGTTGATTTGCGATATTAGTTCCTATAAAGCCACCGGAAAAACGAATTTTACCATTCTTGTAAAAGTTTACAGTAGCACCCTTGGATTCAATATCATTTGATAGAACAACTTTAAGTTGAACAGTAAAAAAGTTTTTACTTAGATCACCCTTTTTACCATACTCCTTTGTGTGCGAGAACCCCGTGACAAAACGCCCATAGATACCATTAATCTCCTTTGTATCTATATAAAGACCCTCTCCGATCGGTGTTTTGGGGAGTGGTGTTTTGAGAAGGATTTTTTTGATGTTTATACGAGTTTCGGCACTAAAATCCTTGTTCACAGTCGCGTTAAACATACCAGGATTTAACTTACTCACGATAAATGTGGGTGGTGATGGAGTTTCGATGTTGGCAATTATATTGTTATTGTTGTTACTATCACTCATATGAACAAACTCCGCAAACTCCCCATAATTTGCATTGTTAATTATATTTTTTTCCAATCGAGGTGGAAATGCCATCTCAGCTTCAATTTCTCTGACCAATGCGTTATTTGACGCAGTTGTGGAAACAGAACTTGGACTGTTTGCTGGACGTAATTCCACGCCAGACTGTTTGACAAATTCTCTGAGCTGTTGGCTCATATTACTATTGTGTAGCATTTTTTTCTAGTAATCCTCGGTGAAGCCCAAACTTTCCTCAACCACGTCAACCCCGTAAATGACAGGTTGCCTCGGGTATGTGCGCCCCTTGTATGTCACAACTTCATCCCTAACTTCGATATCCCTCGAACTAAATGGACCCGCATAGAAGTCTTGGTTAAACTTGGGTTTGCCAAGGTTGTTCGCTTGACAGTGTTGATTGAAAACCTGGATGAAGAGCTTCTGAGGTACAAACGCGTCTTTCCCGAAGACGATGTTCGTAGATTCCAGGAAGTTGTGGAGAGTACTCGCAACCATAGCGACCTGCTTCTGGATTTTCTTGAAATAGTCGGGAACTACATTCCAGATATCTTTGTCCCTATATTTGTTTGAGTAATCAAGGTACGCCTTGATACATTTGAGTAAAATGATTGGTAACTCACGATTCAACTTCTCGTCAAGTTGTGGATCGGCATCCCTCACTTGTTTGGAAAAGTTCCATGGAAGAATACGGCGAAGAACAGAGCCTGAGTTATCTTTCCAGTTGGGAACTTCATTCCCACCCAGAACACCTGGAACAGTCCACTCGATGGAGACCGCAGTTTTGTTTTTGACGGCAACAGAGACATCCTCCCCTGAAACCATAGACTGGAACTCCGCCTGTTCGAGAGCGAGGTCTCCCTTCACTTCTGGTGCGATGAACATGAAGGAATCCTTGATCGCCGAGAGACCGAACTTCTTCTCGATGTTGTTTGAAAGGGTGCCAACGTCTTCGTTTTCATAAAACTTCTTGAAAACTTTGGTAATGAGGGTAGACTTCCCGGATCGAGCGATCCCCTTAAAAAATGGAATGATCTGCCACCCATCCAACTCCCCAATATCAAAACACAAACGCCCACCCATCACATACGCCCAGTTACACACCTCATCTTCGAACTGCTGGTACTTGAGGATTGAATCGAACCAGGGGGTTGGAATATCTTGCCATCTCTCTACGTGTGAGAAGTCATCAAACTGTTGATCAAAATACTTACACGCAATGATTGTTGGGTCAAGGCAACGAAATTCGCGACTGTCATATGGGTAAAAGCAGCAATCATAGACACCACGATCTGGAATCCACTCCTTACCTACAAACACACCATTTTTAAATGACCATACGTTTCGTCTTTTAGTAATCTCCGGAAACTGAGCGTCGTGGCACTTGCTTAAATTATCAATAACGTCTTTGAATGTACTACCTCTCTGTGTAAAGTTCTTCCATGTAAGGAAGTCATCATCTTTTTGCGCCAATGAATAAACAAAGTGTTCAATGGTAAACTTTGCTTGCCATGCACGTGTTCTATGTCCATCTACAGTTCGAATTTCTTCGCAGCACTGCCCCTTGTACCGGCGATACCCAGACTTGTATGTCTGATCGAGAGAATATAGAAGACATTTTTGAAATGGTGTGGAACTTTCGACTTCTTCTTCATCCATCGTAGAAGGATCGCCTGTCGTACTGAATTGTGGCAAAGCTGTGGGATTATCGATTCTCTCAAACGATGTGTAGTGGCGTCGAATATTTTCATAACCATCTGACAGTTGTTTTAAAACATTATTAATACGTCGTACGACATTAATCCCGTCGTCGTTAGGTTCATTTTTGTGAATTTTTAGATCTCGCGCATGATTCTTCAAATTAATGAGATATGTTCTCTGTTTATCACGAATACCTTTTATGGCCAGGATGTCGATCATCGTCGGGTTGGGATTACCATCTTCGTCAAAGTTCTCAGGGTGAATATACTGTCTGTATCCCAACTCACGTGCATTTCTGAAGTCATTTGTTTTCAATGACCACGCCGATTCAAATCTGTCTATCATGTCGACCACCTGTTCTTCTTTCATCGATTGGATGTGCTGCTTCTGAAGTTCTGTGAGTGCTTCATACTTATCAGGCTCTCGATCGATGAAATGAGTGTGTTCCATTTCTATTTATTGACCTACGATTTTTGTTTCTAAGCTTATTTTTGAGATTGCATTTTAGCGAGCATCTTTATCAAAATTCTATTTTGTGTTTCTATTTGATTAGAAATATTCACGAGTGCTGAACAAACGGTATCACCGTCTGGAGTAGCTAAAAGAGAAGTCATCATACCCATAAGATCTAACTCACCGTCATCGTCTGGAAAAAAATCATCTTCTCCACCCTCAGAAAATTCAATATCTTCTTCGTCGGACACAATTTCACCTTCTTCAATTTCTTCTTCTTCGCGATTGTCTTCCCCAGGCTGTGATGACATTTTAACTTTGACTGAGAAAAGATGATGACCAAAATTTCGCGATGATGCGATTTCAGCCAGAAAAAAAATGTTGCTATATAGTACAAAAACTCTCACAATGGCCGGTGGTCTCATGCAACTCGTCGCCTATGGCGCCCAAGACGTCTACTTGACTGGTAACCCAAAGGTCACCTTCTTCCAAGCTGTCTACAAGCGTCACACTAACTTCGCTATGGAAAACATCGAACAAACTGTTAACGGTACCGCTGCCAACTCAGGCCGCGTGTCCGTGACCGTTGCGCGCAACGGTGATTTGGTCGGTGACATGTACCTCGAACTCGAATCCGATGTCGACACCTCCGTCACTTCCGACGCTACCTCCGATAACAACTGGATTGCGGAGCGTGCGATCAACAACGTTGAACTTTCCATTGGTGGTCAACGCATCGATAAGCACTACCAAAAGTGGTGGCGTTTGTACTCGGAGCTTTACTTGGATGAATCCAAGAAAGCTAGCTGGGCCAAGCTCGCGACTGCCAAGAACGGTAAGACTGTGTACTTGCCCTTGATCTTCTTCTTCAACCGCAACCCAGGCTTGTACTTGCCTTTGATTGCGTTGCAATACCACGAAGTCCGCATCGACATCGACTGCGCGTCCGACATGGAAACCTACCTCAACAAGAATGTCTTCAAGGTGTGGGCCAACTACATCTACTTGGACACCGAAGAGCGTCGTCGCTTCGCGCAAAAGGGTCACGAATACCTCATCGAGCAAGTGCAACACACTGGCTCCGACACCGTGACCTCTGCGGCTACCAAGCAAGTTCGCTTGTCCTACAACCACCCAGTCAAGGAATTGGTGTGGTGCTTCTCCAACACCGCGTCCCGTAACTCCCTCTGGAACTTTACCTCCAGCAACAACGCTGATGAGATTATCCTCGACAGCAACGCGCGTGCGATCTCCGAATCCAACTGCTACGTGCCAATCAGCCAAGCGACTGGTGTCCCACTCGTTGCCTTCGGCACTGGTGGCTCCACTGTTGACTTCACTGAAGAAGCCGCGGGTCCACTTGATAAATTCAAGTTGGTCCTCAACGGTCAAGACCGATTCAAGGAACAACGGGGTAAGTACTTCAACCAACTCCAAGCGTACAACCACCACTCTGGTACCCCATACCCAGGTGTGTACTCTTACTCCTTCGCTCTCAAGCCAGAAGAACATCAACCAACCGGTACTTGCAACTTCTCCCGCATTGACAATGCTCAAGTCGCGGTGACCATGAACGCCACTGACGCGACCACCATGCACATGTTCGCGACCAACTACAACGTCCTCCGCATCCAATCCGGTATGGGTGGCTTGGCGTTCTCCAACTAAGCTAATTATGGCTTAAATATGTGATCTCGTCTCGTTTCGCGTAATAAAAAATTAAGTTTAAAAATTGGTAATAATCACAATTTTTAAATCTAATAGTATAGTAAAAATGGCTGAGAAGCAAACCAAGCAACAACAAATGGGAGTCTGGATTCCAGTGTCAATCCTCGCTTTGGGTGTGATCGCGACCGTTTTCGCGATGTCGCGCAATGGTCGTAATGGATATTTCAAACTTAAATAAATGACACATGTAATAACAAATGCAGGACATTTACACAGATGGTAGTTGCCTCGGCAACCCCGGTCCAGGTGGGTGGGGTGTTGTTGGCCCAGGATTGAGAATCTCTGGGGGACAAGACAACACTACAAACAACGCTATGGAAATGACTGCAGTCGTTAAGGCACTTCAACAGTGTCTCGCACGCGACATTCTTGAGATAAGACTGTTTACTGACAGCACATATGTCAAGAATGGTATAACTTCATGGATTAAAAATTGGAAAAGGAATGGGTGGCGTACAGCTGCGGGTACACCCGTTAAGAATAAAGAACTGTGGATTGAAATTGATACACTCTCTCAGAAAATGAAGTCTGTAGAGTGGCGTTGGGTCAAAGCACACAACGGAGACCCACAGAATGAACTGGTAGACTCTCTCGCGTATCAGGAGGCGACGGAGATTAAAAATGCCCGCGTAAAATAATGGAAGCACACGAGGAGACTCACCCATGGTGTGAGAAGCAGGAGAGGCTTCTTAAATCGTGGGCGGAGAGAGCTGCAGGATATCGTTGGCTTCATAACCACGCTCGACTCCATTTTAAAAAGCAGAACGACTACTTGTCATACCCGAGTATAGTCATCGCAAGTATCACAGGTGTTGGTGGTTTCGCTGTACTTAATCCAAGTGGAAATGAGAGTATTTCATCTGAGACAAGGGCTAAAATCATGATCGTTCAATACATGTTTGCATTCCTCAATGTACTTGGTGGAATTCTTACGAGTATAGGTAAGTTTAGTCAAAGTCTCAGTCTTTCAGAATTACACTCATCTATGTGTATACAATATTCAAAGTATTATAGGAATATTGATATGGAACTTTCACTAGACCCACAAGATAGAACATGTGTTATTGAGTTTGTCAAGAAGTGTCGTGAGGAATATGATAGGCTTCTCGACGAGGCCCCTGACATCCCCGCGATATCTATACAAGCCTTTAATTTAGAGTTCCCTGAACGCACAAATAAACCAGATGTGTGTAATGGACTCAGTATCATTGTGAGTGATGAAACGTCGTCGCAACTCGGTTCTAATCGCGCCGTCACGAGGTGGTTGGGTGCGTTTAAGGCTATCACACGTAAAAGTAGAGATGGAACTAGTATAGATGATTTAGCGAGAATGGAGAGTGCATGATTTATCCGCTACAAAAGCGTAGAACATTGTAAATAGAGTTAATGTGGGTAACAAAACATTCTGCCTCTGTGGAAAGAAAGCCAAACCCAAAATGAGTAGACACAATATATAAATGTACAGAAATTGTGTGTATTCAACCACGGCTCTTGTGTAACGATCAAACCCCGGAGAACCCGGGTATGACACGAAGATGGCATCTGATTCCTGTTTTTTGTCGAGGGGTCCAAAGTTTTTGAAAATCTTCTCCTCTTCGTCAACTGTTATGAAATTGTATTTTTTACACAAAGCATTGAGATTTATTTGATCGTCTAAGCATTTCATATCAGCTTCATCTTGTAACATAGTAGTTAGTTCCTTTACATAACCCATGTACATACCGGCGTTAGCCATACTCTTCTCGGTACATTGTCCAAAAATCAACGATCGACCAATGTCTGAGAAATTCTCTGGATCTTTTGACATGAGAACTCTACAATTGCACTCTTTGAAAAGTTCCATGACATTTTCAGGATTTTTGTTTATTTTTGTGTCAAAACCATCTACAAACACAATGATATCATCATCATTTTTTGTTTTCATGTACTCCAAAAGTCCCTTGGATTTATCGGAATACCCATTCCATTTTCTACCCCAACCCAAGACTTTGACTGGTACATCAAATTGGTTGTTGACAAGTTCTTCAAACATACCCTGAGACTTGTTGGCGTATGTCACAATTTCCATAGACATTCCTATAGATTATACATATATAAAAACTAAGTGCGTATGTAATTCAAAATGAACATTGGAATTTTAACAGCTGGTGGTGTTTGTCCAGGTGTTAACACTCTCATTCGCTCAATCACTCTCCGCGAGAGAAATCAAGGTAATAAAGTCCACGGTTTCTGTGATGGATTTAGAGGTCTCAATCAAAATATCAAGGAGTACTTTGATCAAGAACACATTGATGATGGACCAGGTTCACTCTTAAAAACATCATACGACTATGTTGACATTGACCGTGCCGTAAAGAACCTTGGTGACTACGACCGTCTCTATTGTATTTGTGGAAATGAGTCCATGAAGTCTGCGAGAGATTTAGCCTTAGATGATCGGGTGGATACCAATATTATCGGTATCGCTAAAACAATCTTCAATGACATGCCAGGTTTAGAATCTATTGGTTTCCAAACGGCTGTTCAAGAGCTTGCGAGGTACATTGATTCTGCGTACATTGAAGCGTCTTCAACAAACTCCATCGTCTTCCTAGAAGTACCTGGAAGACACAACAGCGGATTGACAACACACGCGGGTCTCGCGAGGAATTCAAAGATAACGAATGTCATCACACCAAGTACACGCGGTGATTATCGGACTTCTATTGAATACAGCTATGGAAATCGTGGGTACGCTGTTGTTGTTATTTCTGAAATGTGTGAATATGACTACTTAATTACCAGTCTTTCTGTAAAAGCTAAAGTGATTACTCCGGGTTACCTCATTGGTGCGGTTGATCCGTGTACATACGATAGTATTCTCGCGGAACGCATGGTCAGGGAAGCGTTTAATCACGCACAAGAACACAGAGACTTCATCAAGGGTGCGACAAGTATCATGCCATTCAAGGATTATCTCCGTATAGTTTAAAGGGTAGAACATAAGTAAATTAAATGGTGTCGTACCCACACACTTTAACTATTTTTACACCGTCAAAGTCGACAATTAATACAACTTTTACAGAATGCATACTTCGTATATTAACTAGTAACATTGTGGATCTTATTAAGATGAAAGTTGATTTTTATCCTAGTCACGGAATGTCAAATATTGTTCATGCGCGTTCTATTGCACTAACCAACTGGTATGATATTTCAAAAGACGGGGATTTATTTTTATTTATTGACAGTGATCACGTATTTACGAAAGAAGATATTGTAAACTTGGTAAATTTAAAAAATTGTGATGTTTCGTGTGGTATTTATTGTAAATCTAGCGGTGATCCAAATGCATATCCAGTCGACTTGAACGCATTTCTAGATAATTATAGAGATAATCGTTTATTGTATGCTGGTACCGGATTTATGTTAATACATCGCCCGATATGTACGAGACTTGTTAATCTCATTAAACAATTAGATGGTGAAGAAGGACGATTTTGTATTAATGCAGATAACCCTAATAATACGATACCATTTTTTAGAACCCGTATTGTAAACTCGGAAAACAATTTACAACCGGTGGATGTAAAACATTGGCTCGGTGAAGATTATTCATTTTGCTGGCTCGTAAGACAGTGTGGCGGTACAATACGTGGTTTTATTTCAAACACACTTGGTCACGAGGTGTCGACTATCAAGAATTTCTTTCCGAATAATTTTAAAGCCAATACATGGCCAATTGGATCAATTGTTTACATATGTGGCAATAGTCCAATCCGTTTTGATCCAACTGAAAAATATCACGGAGGTTCGGAAAAGGTTGTGATTCAATTGTGTAAACGTTGGGTTAAGAATCCAATGGTCACCAGTGTTACTGTATTTGGTAACGTAAACGAGGGAAACTATGATGGCGTTGAATACAAAACTTTTGATAAGTTAGATTTAGCAGATCAATTTGACACAGTCATATTGTGGCGAAATTTTGGTATTAAACAAATTAGTTCTATTAAAGCGAATAATGTTTTAGTGGATTATCACGATTATGTGAATAATGACGAACAACTTAAAATCGTGTCTGCTCTAGCCAAAAAAGTATTCGTTAAGTCAATGTACCACCGTGACCAGGTTATTCATACAGTGAAAAATGCCTGTATAGAAGTAATACCAAATGGCGTCGAAGAAGATGTATTTGACGCCATCAAACGTAATCCGATTACATACAGAAATTCAAAGCGATTCATATATGCAAGTTCATATGAGAGGGGATTGGAAAAAATTTTAAAATACTGCTGGCCTTATATTCGAAAAAATATACCAGATGCAGAATTACATTGTTTTTATGGGATGCAAATTAGTTCCCCGGTATTGAAAAATAAAATTAATAAACTTTTTACCGAAACAGATGGTGTTTATGACCATGGACGAGTTGATATAAGTGAAATTATCAAAGAAAAACAGAAATCGTCTTTCCACATTTATTTAACAGATTGTCCATCTGAGATAGATTGTATCTCGGTTCGAGAAAGTGCTTTACTTGGTTGTATTCCGCTGATTACACATGAAAATGTATTTAATGAACGCATTGGTAAATTTTTCAAAATGGATCGTCAAAATAATGAAATTGAAAGTTATAAAGATATTGCAAATGATATCGTAAAAATGATAAATGACGAAAAGTATACGGAAGATATAAGAAAAGAAATACAAGCAGAAGCACTAAAAGTAGAATCCTCGTGGGATACCGTAGCGGGTGAGTGGATTAAAAGGATTATCTCCGTATAGTGTAGGTTGAATGTTTCGGGAACTTTACAAACACCCCAAGTTTGTGGGCGCCCAGGTTTCACCACCGAATCAGGTCACTGTGATAATGGAGGATGGCATAGAGTATTACACTTCCAATGTTACATTTAGATCTGAAGCTACAATTGACAAACAATCGAAGCAGGTTAAAGGTACGCCACGTGGTAAAGAAAAGATAACCCAACTCTTTGTGGTTCCAACGACGAGGCAGAAAGGTCGTTTTACAGTTACAGAGTATGAACTGTGAGCTCCTATAGCTCAGTTGGTTAGAGCGTGGTGCTTATACGAGAGTATATTTAGGCGGGGTCCCACCCGTAAAGGCACGCCAAGGTCACGGGTTCGAGACCCGTTAGGAGCAATTTAACTTTTAGATGTGTTGTCCCACATGTAAAAGATAAATATCAGTAGATGTTAGATATGAGGTATGGCTCTCTAGCGCGCAAGATGTTCAAGGTGCGTTGGGGTCTTCATGGAAAGGGTCTTGTTGAGGATCATCACATTATTCCTAAACAGTTCAAGAAACATCCCATAGTTGTAAAATCCGGGTACGATATAAACGCGAGTGCGAACCTCATAATGTTACCAACACGCCTCGGTAAGTTTGTACTCCGTGTGAGGGATGACCGTATTATTCATTCGGGAAAACACACGGGCTACAACAATTATGTTGAGAAGATGTTAGATTCAATGAAATCTGTAGAACAATTTACAGAATTTACAGATTTCTTGAAAAGGGCGTGTCGTCACAGACCTCAAGATATTCCATGGTCTTAATACCCCCTTTTCAGTTTACTCGGACTTGTTGTATCGTTGTGCCTTGAAAAAAAATGCTTTCGACCATGATCGTGATGACCTATTGTACTTGAATGACTTCTATCTATACGCATATGATTTCGCAAGTCTTTATAATATACACGCGCACCATTGGCTATTAGGTCTTCATGCTTCATGTCTACGTGATTATCCATTGGTATGAAATGTTTTGTATATTTTTTCATATTTTCGACGTGTATGAGATAACACTTAGTACTTGAGACCCATTTAAGTTTTTCGAGATTATCCTCCCTTTTGTCTACAAGTCTCGAAAGACAGTGGAAAAAACACATTTCAAAGTCATCCCCCTTTTGTTCAATAACTTTTTGAATTTCATCATACAACTGATTTGATTTTATAATGACATTGTCTTCAAAAATGACAGCGTATTTTAAGTTTTGTTCGTAACATCTCTTATAAAATTCCATGTGTCCCATGTAACACCCAATCGCACCAAGATTGAAATAAGTTATATCTGGTCGTTTAACAGTTTTATCGTAATGCATTTCAATTGCCTTTTCATAGTATTCATCTTCTATGAGATTTTCATACTTCGCAGCAACTTTTGGATTTCTGGTGTCTGGTCCATAGATGATTTCTAAAGGAATGTCTACGTGATGTGTTTTTATGAACCTCTGCTGTCGCTTCTTCTGATCCTTTAACGTAAGTAAAAAGCATTTGTAATCATAATTACTTCGGTTTGGTTTTGACAACAATATGTATAGTACAGATAGCAGCAACAAAACGAACAGTATCATACCTACTTAAACATTAGAAATTATTATAGGGTAAGGATGAATCTCGTAGATATTTCTGGACTCGTGAGTTCCATTTTAATATGTCTCATGTTTGTACCAGAAGTTGCCCATGTTTACAAGCACAAGGATGCGAAAGCCATTAGCTACCCATTTCTACATCTAAATTTACTAGCGAGTATACTAGCTCTAATTTACTCTGTACATTACAATGTCATTCCCATGACCATTACAAATGTATCAGCTGGAATTTTTTCATTAACATTATTCCACTTTAAATATGTAAACGAGCTTAAAGGGGAGAATCAATCTATTGATGAAGTGGGGGTGTGAACCTCTCTTTGAGCAAAGCTTTTATGGTGTAGTGGTAACACTGCGGACTTTGAATCCGCCACCCTAGGTTCGAATCCTAGTAGAAGCTTTACCCAGTGTTAGCTCAGTTGGAAGAGCAGTGGATTGTAGTAGTATGATATAGATCTCCACGGGTCGGGTGTTCGAATCATCCACACTGGAATATTCCCTTGTAACTCAGTTGGTTAGAGTGTTCGACTGTTAATCGAGAAGCCACCGGTTCGAATCCGGTCAAGGGAGATCAAGCACCTGTAGCATAGTGGTTAATGCGCCTCTTTAGTAAGGAGGAGACCGCGTGTTCGAATCACGCCAGGTGCATCTCGTTATCTTAACAATTTTTCATCCAAATTGTCAAGATAATCAACATTAATTGGTGGTGCCTCTAAGATTTCAACATCTAATTTGTTTTCCTGTTGTGTAGGTCTTACTTGAACAATGCGACACTCTCTAGCACTTAACATATTCTGTGGTACAATGACAATGGGTCTGCATAAAAGAAGGTACATCTAATATCTCATCTCATTTAAATGGAGCTCAAAGAACTCAAAGATCATTGGGAAACCCTTAGAGAAGAATTAGATGTCCTCCCCAATACATTCATTTCTGAAAAGCCCAGACCAACGGGGCATTGGGAGGGTTCAGAAGTTCTAAAAGAGATCGTAGCTCAATACACATCTGGAGCGTGCGGTTGGCTCAAAGGTGGACAAACACATGTCCAAGACAGTTGGATAAGCTGGCCTCTTGTTTGGGAAGGTAAGCCAGTTCTTGGAAATTGTCTAAAATGTCCAAAAACACACGAGTTACTTTCTCAAATCAAGGGAATACATATAGCTGGTTTTGCCCTTATGAAACCGGGTGTACAATTAAAAGAACACACAGATCGCGTTGGTCCAAGTTACAGATTTACTTATCACCTCGGTCTCAAGTGTCCAAAGGGGTGTTTCTTACATCACCAAACACTCGGTGACGTTGAAGAAGAAGATGGTAAACATATCATTATGAATGCTAGATTCCCTCACTGGGCGGAGAATACATCCCAAGAAGATCGTGTCATTCTATACATTGAGTATTACACTTCAACAATACCTCGTTGATTACTTCCCCACCCTCTCATACTAATTTCACTCGCTTCACACCATGGATATATATCTTCACCCACAAAGTTTATAGCGTCCATACCAGCTTCAATGCATTCGTCACAGGTTTGTATACTATCGTCGATGATACACCCAATACCAAGAGCGCGACACACATCAACCTTTTTGACTTCATTCTCAGTAAAACTATTTGTAAGAATGACGTCATCAAATACACCTGGAAAATACCGTTCAATCCACAACTCTGTCGCTTCTCTGACACTGTCCTGACGACCCGTCACTATATAGAGTTTATCAAATGCACGTTTGAAATTTTGCATGGCTGGTTGCGCACCAAGGATTGGTTTGAGGTATAGAAAGTCCTTAGAACGATAAAACTTGTGGAGAATTTCTTGAGACTGTTCTTCTGTACAATTAAAAATTTCTCTATACAGATACTTATATTTGGGTGTCGTGGGTAAGGGAACCCCTCTCCATTTAGCCATAGGTTCAACAAATTTTACAAGAACTTCATCTACATCCACAGCGAGTTTGGTATTCATTTATTTCTACTGACATTATTCATAATCCCGAATCGTCACACCTACCGGAAATCTTGGGACGCCGAGAGCTGTTAAATTTTGAAATCTAACTGTGAGTTGCTTCCCGATGCATTGATCTCTGTTACGGTAAAGTCGCTCTCTTTCCTTGATAGTTCCTTCGGGTCTCACTGTGAACTCATGACCATTTTGAGTTTTACAGACCCAAACGACGGCGTTTGCATCTCTACCATGTCCCGTATTGGCACCCACAATTTCGTATTCTTCTGTTTGAAATTCCTTAAATTTGAGAAGATAATTACTCCTCTTTCCAATTTCATAGACACTCGTGGATTCACGAATCATGATTCCCTCGTGACCTTGGTCAACAAATATTTTATGATAATCTAAAATTTCAGACTTTTTGTCGATGAGAAATGTATCAACCATGATTGGCGTCTTATTCTTGAGTATTTTTTGTCTTTCTGCGAAAGGTAAGTATGGTCGTTTCATGTCGAAATAATCGAATGCATGAAAATCCAAACTTTGGGGATTCATTTTGAAAGCACTCGTAAGTTCTTCGAAAGTTAAATTTGGTGCGTAACACTCTCCATCCAGCCATTCACCATCCTTTAGGTTTTCGGTGAGATGTTCGAGACCCTTGACAACTTTACCGGTTCTTGAAAAACAACCCGCTGTCGACACAAGGAGACGTACACCGTCCAATTTGGGTTGAACATAAAAGGGTTCGGAAATGTACTTCTTTCGATCTTCCCATTTATTGGCCAACATGGGCAAAATCTGAATAGCCTTCGTCCTCTCATTGTTCCACATCGTTTTGGCTCGCACGAGAGCCTTTTCATAACCAGTCTTAACATTGGTTCTTGATTCGGTGACTTTATCGCTACCAACCATCCCAGTTGTCTTTACGATATCAGCTGTCCCGTCGTTGAGATCTTCCACACGAATGTCTGTAAATCGTTCTCGGTTATTCTTGTCTTCTCGAATAAGTCGTTCCATTATAGAGTTAATTAATTTCTCAACTTTAAATAGATGTCTTCACTGCCAGTTGTAAATTATGGTAGGATGGAACGACTTAGGCCACCAGAACGCACAAATCTATCTATGAATGCAAATACATTCGCAATAATTTTCATTGTATTGTGTTTACTTGGTCTTTACAAACGCTATGTTACTATTAGTCAATCGCGTGAGCAATCTTATACTTTAGACATTTTGATGCCGACAAAAAGAGGTCTTTCTTCATCAATCTCTTAAATTTCTTTTCGGGAATTTCCGTCTTTGACATGTACATTTTCTTAAGAGCGCTCATAAACTTATCACAGCTCTTCATCTCACTCTTGAGATCTTGGTACTTACCCCAAAAATCTGTACTTAATTGGTGAATCAGAAGGTACGCATTTTCACCCATGCGACGCTCTGAACCACCCAAAAACATGAAAGTAGCCGCCGAACAGCACGAGCCTTGAGCGATCGTCACAACCTTAACCCTCGATTTTTCAAGTATGTTTTTGAGAAGGAGACCGGAAAACATGTCACCACCTTCACTCATGATGTGAATTCGAATTTCCGGTTCATACCCAATGAGATCCGCTTTTTGTTTAAGAAGATGAATTTCCAATTTTCGGAAACTTTCCACAAACTCGAGGGTATTTTCAGGGGTGATTTCACCATAAAAGTGGATCTCATTCCCGATAGTTTTTGTAACTTCGGGTTCTTCCTCTTCACCAGGCTTTCCCTTATTATCCACCGCACCGGTAAGAATATTTTCAAAAACTTTCTCAAGTTCCTTTTGTGATGGCATCTTTGAGAGCTTTTTTTATTTTTGTTACGTCTCTCTGTTTTAACTTACTTCCAACTGCAAGATGATTCATAACGTCAAAGTCTTGTGGACTTAAGTTATATTCTAACATTTTTTCTACATTTCCACTTTCGGCATACATTTTGATAAGACATAAATGTTCTATCGTGAGAATACCCATGGATTTTCTCTGTATTTCAACCAACTTTTTAGATCTCATTTTATAGTTGCCATACTTCGTCCAGCTACTTCCAGGTCTAATCTTATCTTTCACAAGTTTTTTACCGAGTGAAGCCCTCGGTATCGCGACCGCATTTAAACAAAAGTGAGGCATAAGTTCCCAATTCCCACTTGAATATATACATGTATCCACAACATCTGCAAATGAAAATGATTCAGACGCACGAGTCACATCAACACCCTCCGAATCTAAATAATTCTCTTGAAAAACATCCCAAATATGACCATGTTCTTCGACATGACTAATTATTTTACATTCTTCATCCGAACAAAGTACATCCGCGATATATTCCTTAGGAGTTTTAAATATATCTTTGGAATCATAATCATCTATATACGACATAAAATCTCTTATATTTCCATTTGCTCTTATGGATGCATTCACGACTTTATCAGTTACATTTTCAACAAGTGACACCAATTTTTCAGGTTTGTGTTTGGGTATGAAAATAATTTCAAAATTTGGGTACATACACATATTAATTGATGTCACCACAAGTGAACCTCTTGTTAACTTTTTACCATCAGAAACACTTTCAATGAGACTTTTAAAATCGCCATCATAATCCTCGATGAATGCATGTCTCGGTGCATTTCGTATGAATGTCAAAAAATGTGACTTCGCACTTAAATGATTTCTTTCTATTTCAACACTATTTGAATCATTAAGAACATTTTTCAGTACATACGATTTTCCAACCCCCGAACTCCCACATATAAATACATTTTTACCCTCGCGAATGTATTTCTTCAGGGCTTCAATTTGCTGTGTGTGAATCGTCGTGGTAAAGGATTCTTCTTTTTTTTGTTCGATAATTTTAATGAAAGAATCCATTGATGATCTTACTAATCAAGCCATAGATTTAGTGCTTGAAAATGACGCACTACATGAACGTATCGTAAAACCTTTAAGAAAGAAAATTTTACCATATGTGGTTTGTTCTATTTTAACTAATGTCGGCATGTTTATTCTTCTTGTGTACCTTGCTCGACGTCTATCGGTTCTTCAGAGACCACCGATGTGAGTTCTTCTTGTTCGTCTAATTCAGACTGCATCTCTTCAAGGATCTTTATTTTTGCTTCATACTCTTCCCTCCCTTTTACGAGTTCTCCAATCTTGGAAAGTGGTCCACCCTTTGTTGATTCGGAGATGACACTTGAACCCGTGTGTGATCTTATATTTGTGAAACCTGGTAGTTTCAACTTGGGAATCGCTCGGACATCGAGAATCTCAGGCTTCGTGAACATATTGTCAAGTGGGTATTCCTTTTCAAACTCTGCAAGGATAGTTGATGGAACACTTGGTGACTGTTCAATGAGACGGTCATATTCATTCTTGCATCTGGTAACAAATTCCAAACCATCTGTACTACGCTCTTCACGAGCGAGAGCTAATTCTAATCTAATATTTCTGGAAAGAAGACCAAATGAGAGCGCCGCCGCCTTGTGATTTTCCATTAATTCATTGATCTTCAAGAACTGCATAATGGTCGCGACGAGACCTGCGATAAGGTTAAGACCACCAATGACAGATGGCACCATACCACGGAGGTTCTCGGGGAACTGTTCTTGAGCAAAGTTCGCAGTACCTGTGATTGTTGAAAGTACAATGACAGGTAAAGTAAAACGCATACTCAATCCCTTGTACAACAGGAACGCTCGGTGATGCATGTACCTGTAACACCCCGAAGCCTCACCCCATTGACGCAATATAGATTCGTGTTGCTCATTCCAACTATCACGACGATTTTCAAGTGCCTGTTGTTTGATCATTTGATCGTCAAAATTTTCTTGGTTCATTTTATAATAGATGAACATAATATTCTGGATTCATCTTGTATTTCTCATAGGTATTCTGGTAGTTCCATTTACAAATGATCGCAGAAACCTTGAATTTTATTCCATACTTATCCCATTTTTGTTCTATCATTGGAGTGTCAACGATGATACGTGCGCTCTTACTCAAGCTGAGATGATGGTCACAGGACAGCAAAAGGAGGAGACTTTCATGCACCGTGTCGTGTCGCCCATATACAAGATGGAAGATAACGATATAAACAACTTGACAAAGACTGTTTTCTTCTTCCTCTGGGCTATCGTTCAATATCGCCTTGGTCGCTTTGATACGTTTATTGATGACCTAAGATTGATCGTGAAAGGTAAAACACCCAAGTAAAATGCCTCACTGGCGTGAAGAAGAACTCAATCGTCTTCGGAAAGAGTATGAGTTCTACAAGGGAACAGATTGTCTAAGATCAGAAACTCTAAAAATGGTTATAGACTATCACGAACGCATGCTTGGTATAAAGTTTTGGGGCGAAGAGTTTACACAACACAATGGACATCAAACAACAAATTGAAGCTCTCGAGCAATCTAAGGAATTTCACCATCAAAAATATTTAAACAATCTTCAGATTATTGATGACAAAATTGAAAGAGTTGAAAAACAGATGGAGAGAACAAAATCTCAAGTGAAACGGGATCTTCTCAACCGTCACATTGACTGGTATGAGGAAGAGATCCTAAAGATGGACGAAGCCATTGAAGTCATTACACAAAAGTTAAATTCAGAGATTGAGAGACTCAAGGGTGTTATGAAGTCTCACGAAGAAAGAAAACAGAAGGAGAAGAAATCTTTCGAATACAACATTGAAAATATTAGAAAATGTTGCAAGAATCGTAGCGCGGCAACTATATTTGAGGCTTTAGAATCTGTAGCAAACGCCCTTGAAATTATTAGAGCCGAGGCCCGTCAAACCTAAATTTATCAAAAAAGTGTACGGAAACTCTAAAGTTATAATACAAAATCATACATAGTGCGTCGGCAATATCGTGTTTCCTCTCGTAGGGTATTTCACCCTCAATATATTTATCTGCAATGGAGACAGTTCGCTCCTTGCGTTCCTCATAATTTAGGTGTCTCATACCAAAATGTGTATGCATGCTCACAGGTGAAACCAAGATGACTTTATCTTTGAACATGTAATTTAGAAGTACCTCAATGTTTGTAAACCCTCCAGGTGGTTGTCTCTCTATAAGAATTTTATCAGCACTTTCAAAAATATGTTCATGTGCATCTACAAATAACGGAACGAGATCAACGATGTCATTTGAGTGAATATATTTATAGTCTTCGAGACTTGCCTTCTTCATGAATTCTACATCTACCTTTGGACCTTTACCACATTCGGCGAGGACAAGTCCCATATTATGATACCCAATATCTATGGCGAGTACCTTCATGTCTTTATCTGAATAATATTCCTTAACTATTATAAATGAAGATAAAGAACAAAAACAAGACTCAAATCTTGTGGTTGGTTATTATTGTACTTGCTCTCGTTTTGGGATACATATACTATAACCCTAAGGTTGTCGAAGTTCCAGTGGAAGTGCCTGTGATGCCAGTTCCTCCAAGACCAATGGAGAGGCGACAAAGGCGCCGCGAACCCGAATTCAGAGGTCCACCCATCAAACAATACAAACCCGGTTTTATGCAACAAATGGGTATTCTCGTGGGTTCCGGAGAAGAAACTCTCCCCCTATACGGTAAAGAGGTCAGAGGACGCAGGGATCGCTATCACTATTATACCACAACGGGTGGTGAAAACTTGTACCCGGTTCCCGTGACACACAACGCACGCGACTGTATGGAAGATATTGGGTGTGAAGAGATATATGGGAATGAATCAGTTTCAGTAACTGGTAAAACTGGTTCATACACGGTGAATATGTACAGAACGGATGATTTCTTCTAAACTATTCCGATTTATGAGTAAAACGATCATAAGTATCCTTAGTTAACATCACAGATGAGCAACAACTCAAGAAACAGCAGGCAGCCAACATCATCATGATAGGTGGTGATTTAAATGGAAAATTTACCATTCTCTGCACAACCATAGCTGAACACAAGCACGAACAGATAAGAGATATCATGGTACTCGCATCAAGATCTTTATCTTTTTGAAATGCAACAACAGGCGCGGTAAATAATCCCGCACCTGGTAGTATATTAAATCCAAGTGCTGAAACCAAGAACGATGCCATTTAATATACACTAACAAAAATTATTCCGCAAAGTCGTAATAACATCATATTCTCTCCCCTGAAGCCCTGGGTTTCTTGAGAGTCTCGCCTTGAGTCTCAAGAGTTCCAAGATTGTGTCATCGTCCAGATTTTTGAA
>Ga0222718_10000362_pt1 | contig 48513 bp, 68 predicted proteins | sample C33_27DmetaG_FD_165045 | JGI IMG/M metagenome (GOLD analysis project Ga0222718, IMG submission 165045) | Estuarine water microbial communities from San Francisco Bay, California, United States - C33_27D | ecosystem: Environmental > Aquatic > Marine > Unclassified | place: USA: California... | reverse complement strand
TGTAGAGTATTGGGATCCTTTGCGTATTGTCTAACTTGTCTTCCGAATGTCATCGATAATTCTGAGTTGTAGGTAACACACATGACGGCACGCTCAGGATTACGACCAACATAGTAGACAGGGAAGAGACAGGATGCGAGAAATGATTTGCCGTGTCTTGGTGGCATGTTAATCATCAGGCGTTTACATTTACCTCTTTCAACTGCGTCTAGTTTATTAATTAAGTCTCGTTGAAATTTTGCTAAAGCAAATTTAGGGTGATGCATTTTAACAAAACCCAAAAATGTTTCTTCAGCATTACGTAATACGAGAAGTCGCTTTGCAGCTTCTTGACGAGACAGCATTTATATTCCCATTTGTCTTTTATGATATTGCAAAGTTTTCAATTCATCCTGCAATTTTTTTTTGGCACGGGTGTCTTTGATTTCTTCTGCCATTATTTGAAACACTCTTTCTATAATAGCTTGTTTCTTTTTCTCAGGATCAGCGATTGCAGATAAGTCTAGGCTTTGTATAGCCTTAGCAAAATCCTCTGCAGTTATTTTTGCTTCTTTAAAGTCTTTTTGTCTATTAGTTACAACCATATAGTGTCTCCTTTTCAATACAGAAGTTGTTAGTTTTGCAGAATTTTATGTAGGTATCGAACAGCAACGTGGCACATGCCGTCGTCGGGTCGCAGGGTACGCCCCCCATGTCTTGCGTGACACACATGTTGACACAGGAAAAACCTAGGTTTTTTGCAGGATATGTAGGGTTTCTGGTGCTGTATACAACCTTATTAAGGTTGTTTACATAGGTTTCCAAACGTTTCGGCTTACTCTCTACGAGAGGCAAAAAGATAACCTTCACACATGAAAATACTGTCACATCAAGGGTTATACCCTTGAATGTGGTAAGCTGTCGTCTTGCACAGACGCACACGAGAGAAGCCGATTTTTATAGGGTTTTACCCCTCTTAGAATAAGAGGGGATAAAACCCATAACCTAGCGATTTTGCAACAAACTTTTCGGCATTTCGTTGTGACACACGATCATGACACAGACCGACACAAAACGGCAAATTTTGGTTATGGTTTTAACCCTCTCAAAGTGAGAGGGTATAAAACCTACCACCTCTCGAATCTGATGAAAAACTGAATCTTCGATTCCCTTCACATGGTGTGATTTGAATCTACGATTCACTGACGGAAAGGATTCCCATGAATATTTCATCTACAAACGTAACTGTTAACTTCGTTAACAACACAGGCAACACAGTTGCTACAGCTTCAAGACCACTTCGTATTTTGCCTAACGGCAAAGGCTTTGGTGTTGTTCGTAAAGGCAAGGTATTGCCTTTCGTTCCTACATCTCCAACTGAAGGTACTTCAGTTGTTGGTACGTCTGACAGCTTTGCTGTTGACTTGTGTCGTGCTGCGAAGATGTCTGACCTTGGTCTAAAGACCAAGGTTGAGGTTAAGGCTGAAACGCCTTCGGCTCCTCGTACTGTTGCACAGCAACAGGCAACTGTTGCCATGCTTACGGCTCGTGTTGCGAATTCACCTACACCAAAGCTTAAGAAAGCTTTGGCGACTGCTACTCACAACCTTGCTAAGAAGCAAGGTACACCAGCAGGTACGAATTACGCAAGGCTTACCAAAGCTGAATTAATCAACTTACTTACTGCATAGCAGTAAGTAATTACGTTACCTCTAGGGGAAATTATTCCCCTAGAGTTTACCACAGGAGATGCGTATGCGTGCATACTGTGTGAGAACATTTAACTTCATGAGATTAACTCATGGATATATCCATGCATATGGTGAGGTTTTCACACAGGCACATAAACGATGACATGGCGAGGGGGAAGCCGACATAATTCCCCCACAAACAAACACACACGAGGTTTTTATGATTAGATTTATATGCATACTACTTACAACTACATCTGCTGTAGCTACCTTTCTTGCGTTCAGAGAATGGTGGGTACATGGAGAAATGTTTTCTGTATTTCTGTGTATGACGATAATGACAGGTGTTGGCATGTATACTGCATACTTAGGTGACCACAATGATATGTAATTCATGCGACAAAGATTATCCACGTCATCAATACAAAGGTGACGTGGCAGGCGATCAACTACAAGACCATTGTTTATCATGTGTCAGAGACTTGCTTGAGTCTGCAAGAAAAGCAAACATGTCAAGCATGTGGGCTAAGATTGGGAACAAACCTGTGTTACCTGATGGCACAAGACAAGAAAGACAAGATGTTTTACAGCGTCACAAGGATAAAATATCATTGCATGCAAAGCTTGCAAAGTCTGCTAAGAAAATCATAGACGCAATAGACACAAGGCTTCAAAAAGAAACCATTAGTTAATTATTATTTTTAGAATAAAAATAATTAATTAACTTATAATCTAGGGTTTCAAGATTAGTGTAAACGTACCGCCAAGTGAGGTTTCTAATCTTGATTAGGAGAAAGTGACAAAGTCATAACGACGGGTGCGAGTCCCTAGGCTTTCTCAAGGCGATACAGTAATCCTGCTATGCTGAAGAACTGGACTTGTGAGTATTGGCTTAACTCTCTGGCTTGGGTAGTGCCAAATGTGATATCCAAACAAACTACCCATTTACATACAAATACAATTAGTGTACTCTAAACACAACACACACACAACTTAACTGAACTGAATTGAGGTAACATGATCACAACTACATAACTTTCCCCCACAACTACATATCATCAAGCAGGCTGAGGTTTATTCTTCGCTCGTTTTTTCTTCAACCTGTTTGATGATGTGTATTTGTACAGCATTAGGCTGTTTGTTTATTTACAAATACACATCAACACACACTCGGAGGTTATATGGATACAGAATCCAGACTAAAATCTACTTTAGATTTATCTCTTGAACTACTCATACAGTTGTATGACAGTTTACGTTCACGTCATGAATCAAAAAAACGTAACATCGATGATGATAGAGAAGAAGTAGAAAAATTATACAAGCAATACTTAGACTCACAAGAGACAGATTATATATTGTTTGCATTGAAAGAAGTACACCAAGCAGATCCACGTTGGAACTCACTCAGAGCTATACTTAAGTCTCGTGAAAGTGCAAACAATGCACCTGACTATGAACAGATACAACCTCATGACCATGAGATATCTGAACAGCTTGAACACATGTGTGATTTGATGAGACTACCAAGACTCTTGTCCATGGAGAATGATGAAGTAGAAACAGCAACACCTAATGATGATGATAGCTTACATGTTGAAGCTAAGACATTGGACGTTGTTAATACTCTCATGTCATCTATGGGTGAGTCACTTACATTAGGTGACATACTTGATGCTGCTAACAGAGGTGTCATCAATGTAAAGAATCACAAAGCTGACATGGAGAAGAAAGACAAAACCATACAAGAGTTGCAAAAGAAAGTATCGACTCCAAGCTTTCCTGCTGGGGTTGTTGCAAACTCCTCACCTTCTGCAAACAAATCTTCCACACCAATCACCGAGGCTGATGCTGAAGTTGTCATGCAAAATGCAATGGACATCTTTGTAAACAATCAAGGTAAGAAGGTGAAGGCATTGGATTACGAAGTGCCTACATTCAAATGGAAGAAACCTAACCCTGATGTACCTGAGCTTGATCCACACTATGTGTTTCGACCAGAGTTAGTATCAGATGTATTGTATTGTCTGTTACATAATCAGAAAGGTTATCTATCTGGTCACACTGGTACAGGTAAGACAACATTACTTGAACAGATATGTGCCAAGCTTGGTTATCCATTCAAACGTATCAACTTTGATAGTGAGATTACTCGTCAAGACTTAGTTGGCAGAGAGGTACTCATGTCAGAGAGTGGATCAACCAAATCTAAATTCATAGATGGTATCATACCACAAGCAGTCAGAACACCTACTGTCTTGTGTCTTGATGAGATAGATTTTGTACGACCAGATGTTGCTTATGTATTGCAACGTGCTTTGGAAAACAAAGGCTTCACTATCTTAGAGGATGGCGATCGTTTCATTGAGCCACACCCGTTGTTCAGAATCTTTGCTACGGCTAACACCAAGGGTCAAGGTGATGAGACAGGAAGTTATCAAGGTGCAAGACATCAATCACTTGCATTCCTAGATAGATTCAATGTGTTTACATCAGTACCTTATCTACGACCAATAGATGAGAGAGACTTACTTGTATCATCGGCAACAGGCTTGGATCAAAAGCTTGCTGAACAGATGGTCAAGTTTGCTAACGAGATACGTGATGCATTCAAGAATGGTACAATCTACATGACAACATCTATCAGAGGTTTGATGACATGTGCAAAGATGTACACATTCTTTCTACCTATGATGGGTGGTAATCACAATGCGGCACTTACCTTTGCGATTACCAAATCTATTCTTAACAGATGTGGTCATCAAGACTTTGCAAACATAAGTGAGATTGCTCAACGTGTATTCGACACGGGATCTGGCAAACCACTTAACTTTAAATACGAGGATTAATATGGAGAAGGGAATACCTACTCATGTATTTGAACAATCATGCGATGCTGCTGCACGTACGTTTGGTAAGAAACATGATATCTCTGTCGTCTTTGCAGGCACTGAAGCTAAGACAGACGGCAGTACAATATGGATGCCTGCGTTGCCACAAGGTAAAGACTTAACTGAAGAACAAGTATCAGTTGGTCGTGGCTACGTTGATCATGAGGCTGGTCATATCAAACACACTGACAATGAGTTGTATGCTAAGGCAGTACATGAGGCTATGTTATGTGATGATAGATACTTACCTGTCTTCATGAATGCATTGGAAGATGTACGTATCGAACGTGTCATCACTGATGAATACTCTGGTAGTAAACGTAACCTTGAGGCAACAGCTAAAGCAGTCAATCGTGCTTACAAGAAAGCATATGACAAAGATGCAAGCATTGCTGATGATGATCGTAAGGTTGGTGCAGTTGCTATCACATGGGAAGGCAGACGTAGACTTGGATACAACTCAGGTAATGAAGAATGTTTGGATACATTACCTGATGACATTCGTAAGCAAGTTGAGAACTGGACAGACATGGTTGATGGTATGCGAGATACCAAAGACATGATCACAGCTGCGATCAGTGTTGCTGACATGGTACGTAAAAACAATGGTGAGCCAGAGATGGAAGAGGTGTTAACCAATGTCATATTCGGAGATGGTAGCAAGAGAGGTAAAAAAGCAGGGAGTAAAGGTAATGCAAACAACTCTCAGGGTAACACATCACAAGATGACTCTAAGTCTGGTAAGAAAAAAGACTTTGAGCAAGGTGGTCATGAAGCGAGTGATCCTAGCTCAACAAGTGTTGATCCAATCGATCCTAGTCTTGACATTGAAGAGGTACTTGTTGGAGAGAAGATGCCAGACAGGAATAGTAGCAGGAACAAAGATGGTTTACCATTTCGTATTCTGAGTACATCAAGTGACAAGTATCATCATGCTACTGATCAAGACAATAAGTACATGTCTGATTATCATGAAGACTTTACCTTTGGTAAATACATGGCTGATGAGAAAGGTAATGAAAAGTATAAGTCTGCAGTATCCAAGATGAGTAGTTCACTTGGTGTCATGAGACGTAAGCTTGAGAGATCATTGATGGCTACACAACTGAGAGGTTGGGATAGTGGTCATGAGGTTGGCAGACTAGATACCAAGCGACTTGTTAGTGCATACAATGGCTATCCAAATGTCTTTAAGATTAAGGAAAGTATCAAGGAGATAGACACAGCAGTTACAATACTTGTTGATCACTCTGGTAGTATGCATGGTGACAAGATGAGACTAGCTATGCAAGCATGTATCGGATTGACTGAGAGTGTTTACAAGACTGGTTGTGAACTTGAGATACTTGGTTTCTCTACACAGTCTGACTTTCTTACAAAGGTTGAGAGGAAGATGTACTATGAAGATGAGACAGCTTACGGAAGACGTGAGCCTACTGACATGTTTATCTACAAGTCATTCAAGGATCGTATCCAAGAAGCACGCAAGTCACTAGGTAACATGTTGAAGGTAGCTTCACGATGTGGTGGTGCAAATGCTGATGGGTGTTCTGTACTACAAGCAACTAGAAGATTACTTAAGCAAAGACAGAAACGTAAGGTGTTACTTGTGCTGAGTGACGGCTATCCTGCATCACGTTGTGATCTAGGAACTAAAGCTGAGAATAATCATCTACGTAATGCAGTGCAGTATACAGTAGACAGTGGTGTTGATGTCATAGGTATTGGCATTGCATCAGAGGCAGTCAAACAATTCTATCCAGATTATGCAGTCATACATAACTTCGATGACTTACCTAAAGCAGTGATGGATAAGATTGCAAAGAGATTACTTGGTCAAAGATTTGTTATCGACAACGCTGATCTAATCAAAGCTGATAAGCAAAAGGTTAGGCAGATGAAATGAAAATCTTTCGCAAGTATACAATACCTACAAGTTGGATAGCTAAGTTCGGTGTCCAACATCCTCGAGTATGGAGAGAGGTATGGCTTAATTCAGATGAACTGAAAGTAAGCAAAACAAATCACGAACTAATTGGAGTAATATTACATGTCGTCAAAAGAAATTACGATAGATCCAAAGATAGTAGAAGGTAAACCTATCTTCTTATTTCAATACTTCCCAGTGGGTACACATGCTAAGACTTATGGTGGTGCAGTTGTACGTCTCATGGGTACTAACCAGACGCACGCAAGGTGGGGTTGGGGTAGAACAGCTAAGGTAGTAGCATTTACTACACCAATTTCTGGTTGGGATACTCAATCAAAAGATAAGAATCAGATTGATCCAAGCACCATTACTTTTCCTCGTATGAAAACAAAAGATATTGACCTACGAGGGTTACCTATTGGTACTAAGTTTATCAAAACTAACAAACAATATTTTGAGTTAATCAATGTAGAGTTTGAGAGCGATCGACCAATAGAAACACAGAGACATTGGTACTCTAACACTGAACAAGAGTGGAAAAGTGGATCAGATAATTATAGATATACTAAGCAAGGCTTTCAGTATGGAAGTTCATATCGATCTGCAAGAGGTCACTACGACATCATGTACGAAAGCATCATGCTACCAGTAGATGATGAAGTTCATAAGGAACAAGTAGCTAAACAGGAACAAGCATCTCAAGAGTTTGATGATGCTATGTCAATTTTTGATTATGCATAGGAGGATATATGACTAAAGATATTGACGAGACTATAGGTGACTCACAGCTAGACAAGTTGATGGGTGTTGAAACTAAACCAAAACAATCAAGTATATTCGATACTGATTACGAACATGATACGTGGCTTGATGGTATAGAAGAAGAAGATACTCTTCTCACTATACCAGATAGTATACGAGACAATGCATACGATAAGCCTGCTACGAAAAAGGTTAAAGTTGCAAAGCCTAAGCCTAGTTATCAAGCTACACATTCTCGTATGACTACTGACGAGATCAATAGATTGATCGAGTCTAGTTTTGCAAGCTTGATCAAACCATTAGATGACAAAGGTATCATCATAACAGATGAGCATTACTTTGGGTTACGATCATGGTTACGAGATTGTATCAAGACAGGTGTCATCTATGATCCAGATACATCGCAATACTATTCACCAATTAAGGAGGTTGAATGAAGGTAGATAGAAATACAGTTGAAATTATTATTGATAGTGGAGTGTGTATTGTGCAACACATTCCACGCAATGTGAAAGTCTTAGTAAAAGACTTAGACTCACGAATAGAAACCTTGCACAGGAGACACACACATGAAACTGATACGAAAGATACTAACGTTATTAAGATTAAGACACCCAACACTTAAACCTAACTACGTTTGGGTACACATCAGAGAAATAACTGAACGAGAGAATAGGGGTAAGCGATGAATATATTTTTCTTAGATAAAAATCCTATGCAATCAAGTGTGATGTATGGCGACAAGCATGTTGGCAAAATCATATTAGAAATTGCACAGATGACATCGACAGCTTTGCATCGGCATGGCTTGTCAAAGATTGCACCTTACAAGGAGGCATATCAAAATCATCCGATGACAAGATGGGTTGGCGATTCATCTGGGAACTTTGAATATGCTATCACGTTAGCCACTGGTTTATCTAATCAGTGGCATCATCGTGTAGGTACATCACATAAGTCTATCGATGCGATCATCGACATTACAATCGCTGGCATACTGAGTGATAAGATATACAAAGTATTTCCTAAGCACGACTTTACACTACCACCATTGTGTATGCCTGATGAATACAAGTCAGATGATTACAGCACGTTTGATCAAACAGTTGAATCATACAGACGATACTACACACATGCAAAGACAGCGATGCATGAGTGGACAAACGTTAACAAACCAAAATTTATACAAGAAAATCTACACAGGGAGGTAGCATGACTAATGAAGAAAAGTTTGCATTAGCAGATAAACTTTATTTTGTATTCATGGAATACTTAGATGATTCTACAACAGCAGAATTTATTGAGGATGATCCAGACGTAAAGGATGGAACACGTAATACAGAAAAAGGGAAAGAATTATTTTGTGAAATAGAATCAGTGTTGGAGGTAGCATGAGTATTCAAAAAGTATTGGTTGATAAAGATAATTTTCTTGAGTGGAGATTCAGAGGTGATGATGACTTGTCTTTTTTTGCTGAACAAGTTTATGAAGAATTAAAAAATTCTGGTGAGTATGCAACATCTACTGATGATGTATTGCAAGAGAATACTAACTACGTACCCATGCATTGCATAAACAACTGGGAAGATTTGACTTTGTCTAAAGCTGATAAAGAAGATGAAGAGTTGTACATCGGAGATGAAAGATTTGAATTTGAAATTGAGGAGGATGAAGATGACTAAAGAAAAAATTAATGAAAGACTACGTGCCATTGAAAGTAAATATCACAATGGTCACAACGCTACATCTACAGACATAGATGATTGGTGGTTTAAAGAAGATAAAAAAGAATACAAAAAATTATTAAAACTAATGGAGAAAATAGATGAGTAAAATGCACAGAGTATTTCCAACACTTGATATGTTTATAGATGTTGATGCAAAGAATGATGATGACGCAATATCTGTTGTTAATAATGATGAAGAAGTATGGAAGATTATAGATGAGTGTTGCTCACAATTATCACAGCTTGGATATCAAGTTGGTGGTTGTGATCACACTTATGTAACAGATAGATTTAAGGAGGATGAAGATGAGTAAAATTATTGAAATACTTGGAAGGTGGACATGTACACAATGTGGTTATGAATGGTCATCAATGCTAGGCGATAATGAAATTCCAGATACTTGCAGTTGTGAAGAGGAGGTAGCATGAGTATGCAATGGATAGTATGGGTTGGTGGTTGTGATGATCACTACGTTAATTATGAAGACGCAAAAAAAGCATACGATCAATGGATCGAAGATGGCTATGATGATGTAACAATAGAGAAAATAGATTGACAGATAAATAAATCTATTTTAAATTTTATTAGAAGTGAATTGAAAAGGAGACACACATGAATGAAGCAATAGATAAAGACAGACTACATCACGACATTGAAACAATGTGTTCAAAGATAATGGGATTGTCTATCAAAGAATTTTCAACTTGGTTTGCTGATGAAGACATTCTTTATTACACTCGTGTATTAAGAAAACAAACTGATATTATTTACTACAAGAAGAAAAGTATGCTGCATGTTTTTGATAACGCACACAAATTCAAATGCCTTGTTTATCTAATGGAAGAACATTGGAAACAAAACTTAGTAAGTAAGTCAGACTTATCTAAAGTAATGATGAGGTTTAGCAAAGAGGGAGCAATGAAATTTATTAATCATTGTGTTGAGACTAAATTATTCTTTGAATACAAAAATAGTAAAAGAGATAAGCGTAAAGTTTTTATACAACCCTCTATACTACTAATCAAAGAGTATGATTACTACATGAAAGAAAGATTTGCATTGGGTATACAATCTTTACTACCTGTATTAACGACAATTTACGCACGTAAAAGTAAACCTAAAACTAGAAACTAATACCAAGTACATAAAAAAAGTACATGTATCAGATATGTGTACTTTTACCCTCTTTTATTCACAACTTTTTTTATGTAATGATTCCCATACAGTAATCATAAGTACCATTTATGATCATTGTTTTTTTCGATTTTCCTTTCGAAAAGAGGGGGAAAAACTTACGTTTTTTCCCCTCACACACACACGAAACTTACCGAGGTAAGTACATGTAATCATTCCTCTATAGAATTCTTGACAATTTGTATAGATAGGCTTACTGATAACCTTAGATGTATTCATTAGAGTACATGAACATAACTTAAATTGAAAGGAATGAATAAGATGTCTAAAGAAATGGTACTTCGTTTAGATGAAGTTGAGAGAAGGTTACTCGGATTGGAACAAGCATTTGTCATTATGTCACGCTCCATAGGGTCGGCTTCTAACTTCCTTCACAGACAGGAGAGTGATTCAACTCCCTTACAAATCCCCAAAACAAATCAACAGATAGAATCAAGTGCGATTGATAACAATCAAGCATTTGCAGTCATGACAAAGATGACACCTAAACAACATGCAGTAATGCAGATGTTGTTACGTGGTGCAAGTAATTATGAGATTGCTGATCGTTTCAATGTGTCAGAGAATACTGTCAAGATACATGTGAAAGCAATCATGGATAAGCTTGGTGTACGTAAGCGATCTTTAATTGTGTTGAACATGCGATCAGCTTTCAACGACATTGCAGAAGATCAATACGTTGCAATGACTACTCTATCAAAGAGATGGGATCTTGAGTGGAATAGTAAGGATAGGAAGGTGAACAAACATTTATATAAATAGGAGGCACACACATGAAACTAGAATTAAAATTACGTAATAACACTTGGTACATATATGGATATGTGGATGGAGAAAGAGTCAGAGAGTCGACAGGTATTGCACGAGCAAACAAGTCGGCTGCTGATTTATATCTTGCAAAGAAAATAAGTATGTTGGGAGGAACTGTTACAACTTCAAATACATTTGAAGCTGCAGCCAATAATTATCTTGCACGCAAAGAAGGCGTAGGGGAGTCTGATCAGATACTGGTCAGACGACAAAGTAAATACTTTGGTAAGATAGAATTAGATTCAATGACACCATTAGACATACAAGAGTATGCCAATGTTACTCATAAGAATAATAAAGCTAGTACGATGAAGAGAGACTTAAATATATTGAAGGCTATTCTTAATCGTGCATGTGACTTAGGTATGATGGTTAAATTACCTAAAGTAATGATGCCTACAGTTATAGATGATGAGAGGGATAGAAACCTATTACCTCATGAGAAGAAAGCCTATCTCAATGAACTCAAGGGTGACGAGATAGGTATCTTCACCTTCATTCTGTATAGTGGTGTACGTGCAGGTGAGGCGAGAAAGCTTCAACGACATAACTTGTTTGCTGATCACTTCACTATACAAACTTCTTACAAAGGAAAGAATGGTAAGAGGAATGTACGTACAGTTAACATCCCCTTAAAGCTTCAAGCATTACTTAGTAGCATGACGTTACCTAAATCTGGGTACGTGTTTGTGCATCAAGATAAGAGTGCAGGAAGATATATAGGTAAGCCTTTCTCCTCTGTATGGTTGAGGAAAAGAAATGATCGTATCTGTGCAAAGTTAGGCATAAAAGACTATAGGGTACATGACCATAGACACACCTACGGAACTGAATTAAAAAGGTTGGGTACAGCAGAGACAACAATCGCTGATTTGATGGGACATTCTAACCTTAACATGGTGCGTAGATATACCAAGCTGACACAGAAAGAGCATGCAGATATAGTAAATAAGTTGTCTTAGACTACTATACAAATAAATAACTAAAGTATTAGACACAGAAAACCGCCTCTCGTAAAGGCGGTTTACAATCAAAACCTTATAGTTTATATGGATTTTTAATCAGTTGCGGGAGTAGTTCAGCTGGTTAGAACGCTGCCCTGTCACGGAGGAATACAAACAACTTTGTGACACAACTCTACGCATAACTAGGAAAAATTTCATAACGTATCAACAACCGACACACAACATGTACCACCTGTGTCTACGTTACTGTCTCACTGTGTCAGATTACTGACACACGTATTACTTCTTCTTGAATAGACTCATGGCTCCAGCTCCAGCCTTAATTCCGAAGCTTGCTGAGATGGCTATGTATAATAAATTGTGATAATATGACGGCAAATCCTGCAAGGCGATAAAGCCTTTATGCACATGATCCTGTAAGGGTGTGAAAACCAACACGGCAGGAAGCAGTAAGACGATGAGACTCAGCTCATCTTTCCACGATCCCTTCATCTGATCAACAGCAGACTGTTCCCAAGCTACCTTACCTTTAATCTGATCTTCCATCAGTTTTGTTTCAGCTTTAATCTTTGTTAGTTTTTGTTCAGCCTTTGCTTTCTTCGTATCAACGAAGCCTTTAACTCCGTCTGCGACTACGCCTAGTAGAGGCTTTGCTAATAGATGCCACATTATCCTATATCCTTATAAAAAAGATGATGCCCAATCTCACAGGTAGCTTCTCTGCCTATTGCCCACTTGGGATCAACAGCTTCGGTGTGATAGTGGGTAGCTCCAGACGTTGGATCGTCTACGCTACCCTCAAGAATTGAATTAGCGATGTTAACAAAGGGAGACAAAACATCATCACTCAGTTCTGCTATCTTTCCACTGTTGGGATCATTAGGATTCCAACAAGAGAATTGCCATTTCTTTAAACATACACCAGCAATAGATTTACCCCACCAACAAGGTTGCTCTGCACGATTCCTGATGACCCATCCTACAGCTATCTTGCCTTCGTCTGATTCACCTCGTGCTTCACCCCAGATAGTCTTCGCCATAATAACGACATCTTCTTCTTTGCTTTCTGCATATTCAAAAGACATGTTAGTAACTCATTCTCTTTTTAGCTTTTGGTTTCTTCATAGCCGCCATTGGTTTAGCAGCAGGCTTCTTCTTTGCAGCATAAGCTTTCTTCATTTTCATTTTCATACCCTTCATAATTTACTCCTTGTATAGATTGTTTCTTATCAGACACCTTATAACTTTTAACACTCCGTGATCGTCCCACACTCCTGTTGTTCCTCTATATTTTCTGAATCTTTGAAAGCCTAATGACTGAAATATCTTTGCTTGTTCCTTGCGTGTAACGCAAGGATCAAGGTGTGGTAGAAGTCTCTTACAATAGTTTAAATATTCTATTCTTTTGATCTCGTGTAATCTTTCCATCTCTTCGGGTGTACCATGTATACGTTTCCCTTCTTTCTTGGCACGTTGTAACCCTGCCTTAATGAGTTCAGATAGGTTGCCATTCCACTTAGTATTATGAATAATAGCATGGTGATGTTGACACACAGTAATAAGATTAGAATCATCATCACTCCCACCACGACTCTTAGGAAGGAGGTGATGATGATGTAAATTTTCTTTAGTTCCACAGGCTACACAGAAGTCTAACTTCACTTCAATCCTTCAGATTGCAAGTATCGTTTATATAACTCAAGCCATTCATCTAATCGCATGACGACAAGAGACTCACCCGTTGTCATTTTGTTACGTCTGTTAATGACAGTCACCAGTGTATCTTTCTCTCTGGCTTTCTCTGCTTGTTCCAATGCTGCATAGATTTGAAACTTTTCGGTACGCTTACACTCCACATGTAAGTCAGGTGTACCCATCAAGTCGGCACGTAAGTTTTGTATCGCACCACTCAGGGGTGTACGATACGAGTTGATACCTAGCTTCAAGTTGAGATATTTAGATATCTCTCTTTCAAAACCACTACCTTTCCTCTTGGCAGTCTTTCCACTCATGGAGTTTCTTACATTCCTTTCTATGTTGTGATTGTATGCGGAGTAATTCTTTGCGAAAATCTTCAGGCTTAATGGTGATCCAGTCTTTAGATACTTCTGGTGCGATGCGTTTGATACGTAGAGAAACGACATCCCGATTCTCTGTAGCCTCATCAACCTTGTACAGAATAAGATAGGCTGGGATATTAGCCTTTAATGCCAATAAACGAGTCGTCCAGAAGGCTTTAAAGATTTGACCCTTGTCATACGCTGTCTCTGATAAAGCGAGGGGAGAATAGCAGTATTCGCATACTTCACACCCATCTATATCTATCTGTCGAATGCCAGATTGTTTGCGATGCCACTCAGAAAAAGGATCACCTGATTGAAAGTAAGTATATCTAGCCACTATACCCACCCATCATGAGAGTTTTCCATATCAAGATTCTCACGACAGGTGTCGCAGAAGTATTGATTCTTTGGTCGAGGATCAGTAGACTTACAACCCATACAGGGTCGACTCCACATCTTTAAATCGTGATCCCGTCTCTTCTCATATTTTGCTCCATCAAAATGTATGATGTCATTTCGGTGTAAAATTCTTTTGGCTGTGTCGATGCAGCAGTTGAAACGTTTTGCTATATCTTTGACAGGTAAATTCTCGGCATTTTGACGAAGCCATTCTATATCCTGTGAAGTCACAGGTACTCGCTTTGGCATATCGTCTCTGTGATACTATAAGTTGTATCATTTAATGTCTCCCAACTACATTATGTAGTATGTGTATGATAACTTATACACAACTTATGGGTAGTTTTGCAAGTGTTAGTTATGTATTTTGGTGTCTGCTTGACAACGATGAAATTTTTGATAGAATGCTTGCTTCTATGAAGCCAAGCCAAATCTCCGATTTGTCTTGGAGAGTAAAGCTAGCGAAGGCGAAGCCGTAGCGTAGTCATTCTATCAACTTAACTTTATCAACTTTTAAATATTCTACTTTCGTTACCCAGCTAGTAGGTATAGCTGTATATCGCCCACCTTCTTGTGGATCTTCATCACTTGTGCAGAAGCTACCCATGATCACAATTTTTCTGGCATCCTTAGAAACCATCCAACCTATATCCACCACAGTAGCTAAATCATAATTAATTATTTCTTCTAATTCTTCCCAACCAGATACCCCATCCTTTGCGTCTACCCATGTAACTCTAACCATAGGAAACTTATTGATGTCTACTGGATCAATCGTCATGTAATCCTAACCAACGTTTGATGGTACGAGAAGGTATCATTAAAGCTTTAGCAATATCAATAACTGTTGATCCATTGAAACTCATACGTAAAGCTTTCTGTTTAGGTGATGATTCAGATACAATGTATTGTTCACCAGACTTAAGTCTCTCTGCAAATCCGATAGATACAGCAGCATGGTTGTCAGTATGATCCCTAAGCTTTCCATAAGACATCTCTATCGTTAAACCCAGTCTACTGTCTGCCTCGAGTAACTTATTTAATCCTACTATCTTAGCTGGATCATGTTTCGCTGCCTTGATTCTCGCTAATTCCTTGTCTTCCATGATAGGTGTAATACGTATCTGTTGATCAACAACAGTTAATTGGTTAGTTGATCCAGCCTCTCTACCTAATCCATCTTGTGTAGGTTTATTAGCATGGTGTAACATGATGACTGATGCACCATTGTTACGTATCTTTAAACAGATACTATTTATCCTTGCCCATTGTTCTGCATTGTTTTCCATCAAGCCTGCAAATGCTGTACGAATAGTATCAAAGACAACGACATCTGGTTTTAATTCATTCAACCAACCTTGTAATATTTCTACACCTTCATCTGTTTGTAGATTCATATCACCACCATCTTCTGGTTTAATTAAAGCTGATGACCAATACATCATGTTAGTATCTGGATCTCCGTATGATCTATTCATGATATCTAATCTATCTGTAACTGTACTGGCACCATTTTCAAAATCCATATACAAGACACGACAAGGTGCATTTATTTCAAATGCACCAAAGTTTTTACCTAATGCTAGATGCCACATGGTAGTTAATGTTATAAATGATTTACCATGACCAGAGTAACCATACACCTGTATGATAGATGCTGGTCGTAAGAATGGATCAACTAAATATTTTTGATTACTTGTTCTTTCTTTTAATGATTCAATATCACTTGCATAGATTGGTCTAAACTTTTTATTGATACGACTACCTGTATCATCATACAAATATGGATGATCACGTCTATGCATTTCTTCTGCACTAGATATTGTTCTTTCAAATTCTTCTTTTTCTAAACTGTACTGAAAAAATTCATCAGAAAATTTCCAACATAAATCTCTAAGCTGTCTACCTGTTATACCTTTGTTAACTTTCTCACCTGCAAAACGTATCAAGGCATCGTTACGTCCATCACCTTCACCAAGCTTACCTTCTTTCTTTATAATGTTTTGAAATCTTTCCCATGTAGGTAAATAATCTTCTGGTGATTTGACTTGTACGTTAGATAAATCAAGGTTTTCCCACGAAAAATCAACGTCTACTAAGTCACCATCACCACCCCAGATAGGCATATCTTCCCAGTCAATAGTGAATGGCTCCCACTTTTTACCATGACTAGGTGGTGCTAATACATAACCACCATCACCACGTAAGTCTAAATTTTTTACACCATATAAATTTGTTGCATTCTTTTTTCTGTATCCATTTTTAGGATGTGCGAAATAATAATGCATACCTCTTGTAGTCTTAACAGCAAAAGGTGAAGATAAATTATTTGCTTTGCAAAATAATTTTGCACTATCACTATCAGCATCAACAACAATTAAACTAGATATACTTCCTGTTACTACTGCAATCTGTGCATCAGGAAATTGTGTAAACCAATAATTTAATTCTTCTTCTGTAGCATGACGTGATTGATATTCTTTCCATTTAATTAAAGGTAATTTCTTAGTAGGGTGTATAGGTATTACTGACCAACCCTTATCTAAATATTCTTGTGCCTCTAATAATATTTCATTCTGTTGTGGTAGTTTCAAAGTATCCATCGATGTTAGTTCCTTTAAATTTAAGTTTAATTAATTCTAAAATGTCACTTGTAATTTTTCCTCTAGCTATCCAACCATAAGGAGCAGTTCGGTGTTTACCTATAGCCTCTGCTACAATGGCAGCACCTCCCAAATCATTAACCATTTTTTCTATATTGAATTTGACTTTCATAGTCCCCTTGTATGTAAAGTTATTTAATAGTTATTAAATAGTTGACACTATGTTGTCAATAGCATACAAACAAAGTTGTGTAATTAGATGCCGAACATGAGTTCTGTATCATAACTTTAAGGAGAATATATGGAAGACAATCCATTTAACGTCTTTGTCGAAGACGATGGCAAGATAAACAATGCCAATATTTCTACTCCAGAGCAGCACAGTTTTGACACATTATGTGGACAGTATGAGAATTTACAAGCTCAGATTGATAAGCTCACGTTCAAAAGAGATACTGTAAGAGATGAAATAACTAAGGTGTTACCTACGTCAGCAGGTACACATACAAAAACAACTAATAAATTTGAGGTTACATTAAAACGTAGAGAAAACTGGTCATGGGATTCTAGTAAATTAAAATCTTTATATACAGGTAATACCTTACCTCACTTCATTAGTGAAAATCTAAGCATACATCGTAAGCATTTTAAAAACCTTACAACCAAAGAACAGAATGATCTGAGAGATGCTTTAACAATTAAACATATTAAACCTTCAATAGAGGTAAGGAGTTTGAATGACGTTTAAACCTATGAGTACATCAGCAGTAGAAAATTCTGGTGTCCAAAAGACTTTGTTATACGGACATCATGGTTGGGGTAAGACTACCCAAGCAATCAATATGAAGAAACATTATGGTAAAGGTTTTATCATAAGTGGAGAGAGTGGTTTACGTTCTGTTATGAATGCAGACATAGACTATTTACCATTCACATCATGGGATGGTGAGAATAATCCATCAAAAAATATCTATTCATTCAGAGGTATCTGTAAACTTATGGACACAGAAGACTTTAGGAATGCAGGATACAAATGGATTATGTTGGATAGTTTAACAGAATTATCTGACAGACTAATACAACATTTAGAAGTTGAGTACCGAGATAGCAGAAACAAACTGGCTATGTGGGGAGACAATCAACGCCTGATGTTGGGTAGTGTTAAGTGGATAAGAGACTTACCTTACAATGTTGTTGTTACAGCATTAGCAAAAGAAGAAACAAACGACAATGGTGAAACAGATTACTGGGCGATGATTAAAGGTGCATCCATACAGAAACAACTACCAGCAATATTTGACAATGTATTGTGTGGTGTGCGTGTAACTGATGGTGATCGTACTGATCCTAAAGTTGAAAGGTTTCTTGTTTGTGATGAAGTAAGAGGATGGAAAGGTAAAGTCCGAGATCCAAACAGGAAGATAGAAGCAGTGATGCGTACTGCAGATATCACTGAAATTTTTAAACTGATGACAAAACCAAATAAAAAGGAGGCTGCATAATGTCATTTTCATTTAGAGAACTATCATTGGATGGTGTCGATGCACAGAAGGAATCTTCTGGTGGATCAATTTTAAAAGCAGGAGATTATAGTTGTAAGATTAATTCTGCTGAAGTTAAGGATACACGTACAGGTGGTAAACAAGTTGTTATTGATTTGAAGGATGAACAAAGTGGATCATCAATCAAAGACTTTATCAATGTACATGTACCAGCAAGTGAAGGTTTGAGTGTTGAGGAAAAGAATAATAAAAACAACGCTCAGAAGTGGGGTAGAGAAAAACTCAAGGCTTTGTTGACACATGGCGGTCATCCGTCCCCTGATAAGCCAGGGGATATTTCCTCCTTAGTTGGTCTAAGGGTGGGCGTTCATGTCGAGAAAGATGAGTATACAGACTCAACTGGAATGAAACGGGAAGGTAGTAGGGTAAAAAGATTTGGAGCTTATTTCCCTGCTGCAAATGGAACTGTTGCCGAAACCTCCTCGTCAACAACAACGGATGAGATCCCGTTTTAGTGTCTAAAAAAACTACACCTAGTCTTACTCCTCAACAAGTTTCTGTGTTGAGGGGTAAGATATCAGAAAAACTTAGTAAGAATTTAACAATGGCTCAAGAAGTATTGAATGGAACTAGAGAATGGAATCCTACTCAAGCAAGAGTCTTTACAGCATTATTAAACAAAGTGATTCCAGATGTATCACTAAGCTTTGCACAGGTAGACGTACAAACAAAAGATATGAATAATTTATCACGTAAGGAATTAGAAGAAATAGCATCAGGAATTTATGAGGTAGCAAAAGATGATGAAGAAGACAAACAGGGAGAGGGATCACCGATCACTGTTAATATCAGCAAAGAAGAAAGCTAAAGAGATTAACAGTAACTCTCGATTAGCTAACCATGAAAGGGGTTACAAGGCTCGTCTGATATCTAAGGAAGACGAAGATAAACTTTATAAAGGTAGAAGATACAAGGATTACAAATGAACATAGACGATTATTTATCTAATAAAAATTATTCAATAGAAGAGTTAATAGATAAAGCATATGAAGATAAAGAGAGAGAAGATCCAAGAAGATATATAGGTGCATCAGGTGTAGGTCATTCTTGTAATGCTTATTTATCCTATTGTCTAAGAGGTTTTCCAGAGTCAGATCCTATACCAAAAGTAAAAAGAATTTTTAGAGATGGTCATCGTATTGAAGATGATGTTGTTAATGATTTAAAACTAGCAGGCTTTGAAGTTAGTGAGATTGATGAAGAGACAGGTAAACAACATAGATACAGTATGTTTGGTAATCATGTCATGGGTAATGGTGATGGCGTAATAATTATAGAAGATGAAAAGCACATACTTGAAATCAAAAGTATGAATGATGCAAGGTGGAAGAAATGTAAGAAGGTTGGAGTTAAAGTATCTGACTATAAATACTTTGCACAGATGCAATTACTAATGGGTTTAAGTGGCATACATAAAGCCTGCCTCGTATCATACAATAAAAACTCAAGCGAATATTTATCAGAGGTAGTAACCTATGATGAGTTTGAGTATGCCGATTTACTAAGGAGAATAAATGTAGTGTTAGAAGGTAAAGGAAGGAAAATATCTTCTGATCCTGCTTATTTTGCTTGTAAAATGTGCTTTAAAAAAAGCACATGTTGGGAAGGTGTTAATCCTTCTCCAGCTTGTTACAACTGTCAGCATGCAAAGCCAACCGATAAGGGAGACAAGGCTTGGCACTGCACATTCCATGATAGTGATGCTGTAAAACTCTGTGACGAATACAAATTATACCAACCTTTAACATCAGGAGGATCTTATGAGTAGTTCATGGGGTCCTCTTGGCGTTCCTCCACAATCTTTCTTACGTCACTGTACTTTAATTGATGTGAAAAGATTGAGAGAGTTAGCTGATAAAGCACGCAAGATAAGTAATGTAATTAATAATGAAGAGAGAGCAAGCAAACTTGAGGAAATAAAAAATCAATATGAAAATTTAGTAAAACAATACGAAGGAGAAAAATGACCATAGAAAAAATAAAATCTTTACGCTTACAACGTAACGGATTGGAAAGAGAAATAGACCTAAAGAATGTCGAACATAGAAGTATAGGAGATAGGTTAGATGTGCTTAAGAAACATGATGATATGTTTAACAAAGATACAACAGATCAAATGAATAAAGCTGCAGATAAAAGAAGACATTTAGAAAAAGAAATAGTTGAGCTTAAAAAGAAAATTGCTGACCTTGATACAGAGGCAGAGACATTTGTTTTAAAGTTACAATACGGAGAAGTATTATGAAGGTTAAGGTGAAGAAAGAAGATGTATTAGATAAAGCTAAAGAGATTATACAAGGCGATCGTAATCTCAGATATGGTGATCCAAAAATAAATTTTCAAAGAATTATCAAAGGTTGGGAGTTAATCTTAGGTCATGAGATTACACCTGATCAATATGGAATGATGATGTTATGGATGAAAATAGCTAGATTACAAGAGGATCCACGTCACATAGACTCTTGGATAGATATTGCTGGCTATGCTGCATGTACTGCGGAGGTGATGAATGTCGATTCATGATGGTTATACAAAGAAACAACTTAATGAAATGGAAAGTAACAAGTGGACTCAAGCAAAGATAGAAGATGCTGAATGGAAAATAATGGATGATAAAGCAAAGCTACGTTATCTTGATAGAGTTATAGCCGAAGAAGAGAAAGAAGAGATACGTAAAGAAATACAAAAAGATATTAAAAAAGAAATACGTAAAGAGATTAAACAGGGAGAAAAGAATCCTGATGTCTTCGTTCCTCCGAAGCCACCTAGTTCCAGCTAGTACCTTTCCATCCAGCTTGCCATCCTGATGCACCCCAGTTATTTACTTTAGTATCTTTAGGTGTACCTGCTAATACATCAGTACCACCTTCTCTAAACTTCCTATTACCACCAAATAAAGGTACACGAGATAACAGTTGTCTTGTAAGTGTACGTCTTGCAGAGTTGCCAACAGGTTGATTACTACCTGCAGCTTCTAAACCTTCTTGACCAGCAGCCAATGTATTGAAACCAAAGTTTGCTACTGTGTCGAATGATGGTCCAAGCACATAAGATAGTGTACGAGACATACCAAATGCTCCGTTGTCTGCTTGTGCTGCAGAGTTATATAGTAACTCAGCTACCATACCTAATCCACCAAGTTGCATCAAACCTTCTATATACCATCCTAAAAAACTATCTACTGTACCATGTTGAGTAGGATCATATCCTATAGATAAAGCAATCTTCATCATGTCAGGATTTTTATCTGCAAATTGATTTATATCTCTTTGCCATCCTTCAATAACTTCACTTCTTTCATTACCAAATTGTTCCAATACATCTTTAGAGAATTTTCTATCTCTAAATTGACTAGATTTCTGATCATCGCCACCTCTAAATTGTGCTAAGTCTTTTACTGCTAATGATCCAACACCACCTATACCTGCACCGAAAGTAGCCATGTATAATAATGGTGATACATTACCTTGTCTTGCTTCACTTAGTACCTTTCTACTTAATCTACCCATCATGAGTGGGAATGATTTAAGTTGAAACATTAATGCACCGACAGGTGTTTGTGTCCATAGAGGTAAATCATTAGGGTTAGGTGCAAAGATTGTTTCGTTACCAAACTTAACCATCGCTGCTCGTAATCTATCAGCATCAGGAGAAGACATTACTTCGCCTAATTCTGTCATTGATTTAAACTTACCTTTAGCATCAGGTTTAGAATAATCTTCTAAGCCAAACTCTTTTAGAATACGTGCTGCTCGTCTGTACTTATTCGTTTGTGTACCATTACTTCTATATAAATCAGCAGCTATTCTATTCATGGTACGGAATGTTTCAAAGCCTACTGCTCCTGCCATCTTACGTTGCATGCCTGTCCATTGTGATAATCCAATGACATGGAAGAAGTTGTTTGTTGCACGTCCACCTGAGTAACCATACATACCAGCCATCTTATCATGGATAACATTCTCTAGGTTTAATCCTGTACGTTCTAACATCTCTCTGTAGTGTTTATCTGTAGAGTATTTCTTCCAAGCTTTAACAAAGCTACCCATACTACCACCTCTAATAAGAGGTAAGAATGTATCTGGAATAGATGTTAAGGTTGTAAAACCTAACATCGTCACTGCATTAATATTACGTAATACTTTAGATGCTGTTGTTAAACTTTCATGGAAGGCTCCGCCTTCCATTGGTTTACGTTGTAATACTCTAAAGTAATTCATTAAGAATTTTTGTTCCTTAAGTGATATACTATTACCATCTGATCCAAAGTCTCTTAAACCATTGATGATTGCTTCTGTACGTACATGCCAATTCTCACCAGCTAGTGGTTTTAATCGTAGTAACATAGCTTTAGCTTTCATGTAGTCACCAGCTTCTGCCATTGCTACTATGTCGTTTGCAAACTTTCTTGCTTGTGCAGGCTTATCTTTAAATGGTGCAAACAATTTAGGTATTGTTGTTGTTTGTGTATCCATACCACCATCGTTAGTAGGATAACGTAAGGATATTTTTACCTGTTTATCTGACATCAACATGTCAGCAACACCAGCAACACCTTCTGTACCTACACGCATGTAGTCATCGAAGCCAAAGTTATTGTAACCAAATTGTTGTGAGAATAAACCACGTCTTGTTGATCCATCTACATACTTAGATAGTATACTATCTAAATCATTGATTAAGAAATCTTCTAAACCTTCTAATTCTTTACCATTTAATTTTAACATACGTTGGAAATCAATGTTGTCAGAGTGTGGTGATTTCTTTTCTGCAAACTGTGGTAGATATGTGCCATCTTCATCAATAATTCTATTGGCAATGTCTTTTGCTTTCTCCATTGCTATAGGTTTAGTTAGTGTACGTTTATCTTCTCTTGCTTCACGTAGTAAATAGGATGATATCTTATCTGTAAAGCCATCCATGTTACGTCTAACAGCTTCTGCATCATACACACGAGGTACATAGTTTTTAATCTTACCCATTTCTACACCACTATCGACAAGAAACTCATACTCTTCTTGGAATAGTTTACGTATAGATTGTGCAACATTCATCTCTTGTGGAGTTAATGCTTTTACTTGTGGTAAACTTGTATCTAACTCATATCGTAAGGCACGTAGTATCTTTGTATGTGATTTAGGTTGTGGAGTTTTACCAATAATCTTAAAGTTGTTTGCATAGTTTCTTGCCCAACCATAAGCATCAGGTAACTTGTTAAGTAATTGTCTAATAGGAATGTATTTATCTGCAGCTAAAGCATTGTGTCTTTCATAGATACCAGTGTTATCAAGAGGTGATACCCAATCAGCTAACCAGTTAGCATTAGAGAAGTCTCTTGCACGTCTTGAGTTGTTACGTATCTGTACACCAAAAGAAAATTTCTTTGCAGTCTTTAATGATTTCTCATCAACAACATTATTGTTAATCTTTTTAAATAATCCTGCAACAGAAGGGGAGATACCCATATCTTCTAGTTGTGGTACTATTGCATCAGCTTTACGTGTAGCAAATACTGCTGCTGGATCACTACCATGTTGTAGTATTGCACCATTGATACTACCTTTACCAACTTGTGTATCGTATAATCTATCACTAGCTATATCAAACTCAGGAGAGTTAACGTGTTTAACGTGACCATCTTTTAATAATGCTATAGCAACACCACCTGATCCTTTACCAGTATTCTTGTGTTGTCCACCTGTGTAGTGTCTTATAGAATCATAACCTAATTCTACTAAGATAGAGTTTAATCTAGCTTTACCTTGTGCGTAAGCTGTGAAGTCATCATAGTTTGCATCAATGTTATCATCTAATATCATTGCTATACGATGATATAATTCATCACCATCTATCTCTTCAGTAGGATCATTAAATACTCTTGCTATCTCTGCATCTGATGTAAGATTTTTAGATACAGCATTGTCAAGTATCATACCAATCTCTGGATCAGAGTCTAATCTATATTTTTCATTGATGTTAAATGAATTATCTGCACGTATAAACATTGGTGTAACACTTGGCTCAACTACAATGTTGTGTACTTTTTTTAATTCTTCACCTTGATTATTAGTAAACATGATTAATGATCTCATGTAATCTTTTCTTCTTGAAATCTCTTCATCTACATTCATTAATTGTGTAACATTCAAATCATCTTCAACAACATTCTCAGTGTTTTTACCAGTTTGTCTTGACTCTAGTTTTCTTATTGCTGCATCTTCTTCATCTATTGTTTGTCTATTCATGAAATATCCATCAATTAATTCTTTAGCTTCTTCTGTCTTTGCTTGTTTTTTAAACATATCAAAAGACTTAGCTGTTAATGATGAAGGTGCTGCATAGTATCCTGCAACCATTGGGTTACCTGTTACATAGAATGCTGGTCCATAAACACCAACACCTGATTGTTGTATTGTTACAGAAGGATTTGTTTTTTTACTAAATGCATTACCATCCATACTCCCATGATAGAAGACGACAGGATTGTTACGAGTATACTCGTTGATGTTAGCCATTCTTACTGGATTATTATTTGCTTTCTCTATAGCTTCTGATGCTAATCTTTTTGCAGCAAAAGAAGGTACAGATGTATTTAATCCATATACTTCTGATACTGGTAAGTGTTTGTATTGGCTTTGGAAAACATCACCATAGACAGCTAGAGAAGGGAAGGCTTGTTTAGCTTTCTTATTTCTACTTAAGTCATTAATAAAGTAAGCTGCTGCTTCAGTTAATTCACCTGTAAGTTTTTTAACTCTATCAATATCAGGAGTTAACTCAGGATTATCAAAGATAAATAATTCATCTAAAGATTTCTTACCTGCTAATACATCTGTAAAAGATTCTATAAACCAATCTTCTGCTGATATATCTAAATCAACTGGAGGTAATTCATTTCTGTTAACATATGTATATGGAAATATTTTTCTTATAGATTCTCTTTCAAAGTCATTAACATAGTTAGTAGAGAAGATTAAATCTAATACACCTTTAGTTACTTTCTCTGGATCACCATTATCTTTAGCCATTTCTACTGCTAGTCTTCTTGCTTGACTACGTAAAAACTTAAAGGTTTCACTGTTGGTATCAACCATCATACCTTCAATCATATTATTAAAGTCATCATCAGTTGCTGATGTGTTAGGATTTTTTAACTTAATCTCTATTGGATCTTTAGCTAATGAGTTACCAGTATGTTTAATGTTTGCACCATGTAAGTTTAACATTCTATACATTACTGTACGTAGTATTGGTTGTACTGCTTTGTTACGATGAGTAGACTTTAATAAAATTTGTCTAATAGTATCTGATGTTGTTGCTGGTATAAAATCAACATCCATCATTCCTGAAAACTCATCAGACTCACGTCTTATAGCATTAGTCATACGTACACTTGATGCAGGTACAATGCCATTTTTCTGTCTACGTTTTATTTCTCTTCTATATATTTCTTTATATAGTTGATTAAATCTTTCTTTACCTTTTGCACCTTGTTGTAATGCTGCATGCATCTCTTGTATCATTTCTTGTTTACGCATTTGCATAATGTCTCTAGGTACAATGATAGAGTCATCTGGTTTAGGTAACTCTGTACGTAAACGTCTATCTATTTCATTAGCTAAGGAATATCCTTGTGGTGTTTCTAAATCTACTTTAGCAAAATCATCATATAACTCTGCTAGACTTAGCTTACGTGGTGATACAGTTGTATCATCTGTTGGATCAACTTGTTCCAATGGTTTTTTAAATTTAATATTTTTATTCTCAACAACAGCTTTTGCTTTTCTATTTACTTTTGTTTTCTCTGCATTGTTATTTTTTAGTATATCTATTTGTTGTTGTAGTTTTGCTATCTGTTGTTCCACAGTTTGTGGTACTTCTTTTGCTTTGACTGGGTTGATAGGTAAAGAAGGTACAGCATTTGGTGTTTCATTTACTTTCCCAAATGTATCTTCTATGTTTACTCTTACATCTTCTAATTGATTAACAACATCATTAGCAAAGTTAACTAACTTCTCAGGGTTTTCTACGTTAACACTTTGTAAACCATTTTGCATTTGCAAAGAGTTTTTACCACTTGTTAGTTGTTCATCTATTTGATCACGAAGGAAAGCTATTTGATTTGTAAACTCAGGTGGATACTGATCAGATGATAAGACATTCTCTAAAGAGAATACTGTATCTTCTAATTTATATATTATGTCTGCAGGATTACCTGATCTAACAACAGCATTACGTAACTCATCTTTTGTAAATGATATTTCATATAAGTGACTTTGTATTCCTATTGCTTGTGGTCTAGTTTTTACTGTTGGTTTTACTTTTGTTAATTCTTCTTCTGGTAATAATTTATTAAAAATAGGAACTAAGTCAGGATCAATAGCTTTATTATCATTAAATCTATTAAATACTGATTGTACTTTTCTATATACTTTTGACCAGAATGAATCACTACCTACAATATTCTGTCTACCATTTACCCATAGGGTAAATTGATGTGCAAAAAATTCTTGTGGTGTTTCTAATGCATTCATACCAAAGTAACTATCAGCATCATATACTTTGCCTGCTAATGCTTGTTGATCTACTTCACCATTCTTTACATATTTAGATACTGACTTATGGAAGATAGCTTTGTCTTCAGGAGATAGAACATTAAAGTATGACCAGTGAGCTAACTCATGCACTACAGTTAATGATGGTGCATGATTAGTTGGTATCTTTTCCCATTGTTTCGTTGAGTTTAATGTTCCTTGTGCTGCATCTTCTGCTTTCATTACATCAGATGTTTGCATGTTAGGATCAAAGTCTCTTTGACTTATAGCTATATTACCTTGTAATGAACTAGGGTTAGCTGAGTTTGGTGGTATTGTACCACCTAATACTTGTGAAGCATTAGGAGAAGATGACCCTACAGATTGCCATGTTTTCCAGTGTGGTAAGAATTGTACATTAAGATTGTTAAGTATGTTTCTTACTATTTGTATGTCTTCTTTTGATTGACCTTGTAATATGTTTTCTATTTGTACTATTGATTCTTCTCTTGTATTTGGATTTACTCTTCTCTCAGGAAGTCTTGCATATAAAGCTGCTTTAGTATCTCCTAACCAATCTTGATTCTCACCCCAGAATCTCCAATCTGATTCTTCTAATTTATCTACAATACGATATGCCATTGCCGCATTGTTTAAATCACCAGTCATTCCAAAAGTGTAAGCACTTGTTCCAGTTTTATCTTTAGATAAAAACCAATCAATCAAGTTAACACCTTGAGCTTCTTCACTTATTGGTCCTTTTAAATCAGATAAATCTACAGCTATCTCTGATAATTCTTGATGATTATAAAAAGATTTAACAGGCATAGGTTTACCTGACAACGTATTAAATCCAGATTGTATATCTAATTTAACTACTTCATCTTTTACATTGTATGGCATGAATGCATCTAATGCAGATGATCCTTTTGTACCTTCAGGTACAAAACCTACTTCCCAGTTTTCTCTACTTTGTTTACCAAGTAATCTATCAACACCTTCACCAAATTGTTTTTGTGCTGGTGTCTGTATACGTATCTTACCTTCCGCATTTCTAATAGCAATAAGCATACCATCAGGTATTGCTATTGGATTAGAATCAGATTTAACATCTGCTTTAGGTTTATCAGGAGTCTGAGCTTTTACTTCTGGTTTACCTTTTTTCTCTATAATTTCACTTAATATTTTTTGTGTATCGTCATCTGCTTTTTGTACTATATCTAAGAATTGTCTTTCAGCTGCATCATCAGTAGCTTTTGTTTGTAGTCTAGCTAGTGTTGCTTGATCTGCATCAGTACCTTTTCCTGCAGCAATCTTCTTTTCTAATACAGATATTGTTTTTGCATTTACATCATCTTGTGATGTATCTACTTTTGTTTTAGGTGCATCATTAACATTAATAGGATCTAATCCTTCATTAGCAACTTTTACTGCACGTAAGTCTTTATATACTTTACCTCTCTTACCTTCGCCTGCTGATGGCAAGTAGTATCCTACTTCTCCTAATTTTAATTCTTCGCCATCATTCGTCTTAACTGTCTTTTTAGATATAGACTTAAATCTAATTGCACCTCTAATACCTTTTGCTTCTGCACGAGCTTGTAACTCATCAAACATAAGTTCAGATTTAACTGGCTTACGACCAAGGAAAGATCCTTGACCACCACCTTTACGTAAGAAACTTTGTACTCTACCTAATGCCTTTGAGTTATCTGGCTTTGTTACAATAACTCTACCTGCACCTTTAGGTAAAGGATTGTCTGGACTATCTCCTGAGAATGATCCTAATCGTGATGATACTTGTTTGACTGTTTTTGTTTTTAGAATAGCTTGATCAAGTAACATCTCACGATATTGTCTTTCCATTTGTCGTAAGTAATAACCACTAGCTTCTGGATTTCTTGCTTTAATCGATGCTAGTTTCTTTTGTACTCTGTCTTCTAGTATCTGTCTTTGCTCATCATCAAGCATACTGTAGTCAAGCTTCTTAGGTCGACCACCTTTCTTAGCATCTGATTTAGCTGCTACAATATCAACACTCTCTTTTAATGTATCTTCTGGATCAACAGTATTATTGCCAATAATTTTATCATGATAATTTAAAAGCTTTTGTTTATTCTCTATAGATATTTGTGATTCATCTAAGGCTTCAATCTTTTGTCTCCAGTGTTTAGATAAGTCTGCAGAATCTACTGCACCTGACTCTTCCATCCAAGAGTTAGCCATCTTAATATAAATGTCTTCTAATTCTTCTTCTGTAAAAGCTTCTTGTGATACTGTTTCTGTTTCTGGAGTAGTATCTGTTTCTACTTTCGGAGTTGCACCTTCTGGCTCAGGTGTCTCTTTCGTAAGCATAATGATAGCTTCATCAATGTCTTCTACTGTTGTAGCATTATCTATTTTGTCTTGTATATTTTTATAATCTTGTATTTGTTTTTGTATTTCTATTTGTGCATTTGGATCGGCTGTATCTGCAAGTTGTTGTTCGAGTTTAGTAATAGCTTCAGGAATACGTTTGATTGATCGTAAAGCAAATAGTCTTTTATCTATTGCTGATTTCTGTGCATCATCAACATCAGGAAAATCATCTGGGTTTTTATTGATATCATCAACTGCTTGCGATGTTGCATCTATCTCTTTATCTATAATAGGTTTTGCTTCACCAGCAATATCATCTGCACGTTGAGAGAATGCACCAAAGCCACTTGCTTTGTTCGCTTGAATATTTTCTATTGCATTAGGTATTTGTTTACCAAACTTACTTGCATCACGTACGGCAAACCTACCACCTGCACCACCAAAGCCTGCACCAAAGACTGCTCCTGCCGCACCAGACAATGCTGTTGTACCAAGTAACTCAGTTTTATTAAAACCTTCTTGCTCACCAATAGCCATGTCTCTACCTTGTTCAATAGCATTAAATGTTGCACCAACTCCTGCACCTGCTAATCCTTCTTTTAATGCACCTGCTTTTGCACCAGCTTTCAATGCTGCCATCTTTGCAGCTTTCTTCGTTCCACCTTCTTTGATTGCTTGTGTTGCTGCTGCTTTACCTACCTTTGCACCTGCACCAAAACCTATAAGGTTAAGAGGATCAGCAATAACAGAAGCTGCGAGAAAACCTAACCTACTCATCATTCTATCTTCATCATTCCAAAAGTTAGGAAGTTTATTAAATGCTTTTTGTAATGTCTTTGTGGTTTCGTTGTCTGTGTATCCACCAACAGACTTGGCTAATTCGTAACCTGTACCTAGAGTGTTATAGTTTTTAAAGTATCTATCTGCTAAGAATACATTGACTGCATCATCATCATCTTCGATATCATAACCCATGTATGAGTCACCATAGTGATCACGTAACAATCCTAGAAATCTAGCATCCTTAAGTATCTCGTGTGGCTCAAGGTTATCTATATTAAAATCACCTGAGTTATTGTTTACTTCGTATGGTTTGTTTTGAGAGTCTCTCTCTACACTTGTTGATTTACCAAATGTAAAATCTAGATTATTATGTTTAGTCGCCACTCCAGTTCTCCAGTTTCTGTTTGCTTAGAAATACAAGTAATGGAATAGGGGTGTTAATGTCGTCCTAGTTTTTCATATTTCCACTAAATTTATCAAACTCTGGATAATTACCTGATTGTTTTAGTGAGTTTACTAATGCTTCATAAGTTACATTAGTTCCATTTTTGATGTTATATTCTTGTAACTTTTTCTTTAATATTTTTTCAAATCTACTTTGATCATTTCCTGTAAAGAAACCTCTACCATCTATAGTTTCATTAATTATATTATCTATATTTTCATTTATTAATGTAAATGTATCTGTGTTGTTAAAGGTGTTTTGTTTTTCTTCTTTCTCTATTTCTACTTCAGGTTGTAATTCTTCAATTTGATTATTAATTATTTTATCTAACGTATTTTTAAATTGGTATAATAAGTCATTTTCTACTTGTTGATCTGGATTGTCTTTACGATTTACATTATCGCTCATTTCTTCTAGGTATTTATTTAATTTTTCTTGTAGCTCCAATAATTTATTTACTTTATCCATACCTGTTTCTGTTCCATTAATAATCTCACTTACTTGTTCATCAAGATGATCTTTCATAGAAAGCAAACCAAGTTCTGTTGTATCCCCATCATCTGATGTAGTATCAATAGGATTATTATTTTCATCAAGATAAACAGGTTGTTTAGAATCTGTTAATCCATTTACAAAAGTAGTTCTAAATTGTGTTTGTGTTTGATAATCTTTACCATGTTGTTGTTCCCATAGAGTAAAAGCTTTACTACTATCACCATCTATCAATCCTAATTCTGCTGTTAATCTAAGAATATCTTCTGGTCGTATATAATATTTTTGATTAATCATTTGTAAGATTGGTAAATCTCTTTGTGAATAATCTGCAGCAGTTGCTACTATATAGTTAGTCATATCTTTTGTATTGTTAGTAATAGTATTGCCTGCTGTTTCCAACACTGACTTATCTTTCATGTCACCATAAACTTTATTTTCATAAACAATATTTTTTAGAAAATCTAATTCTTGAGTAGTCATATTTTCTGTATCAAAATAATAAACTTCTCTTAATATTCTTCTAGTTTCTGTCTCATCTGCTTGAAGAAAATTTTCTAGTAAACCTCTGTTAGAATTAACATCTTTTATAAAAGCATCTGTTAACCTAGCTTGGTGTTCAGCTATTACTGATTTAGCTAATTCAGGATCAATATTTTGTTTTTCTAAATTATTTTTTAATACAGCCATGCTCGTAGTTGGACTAATCTCTCTTATCATATTCATTGCTTCTGCATTTTTAGCTTTGTCTGCTTGTGCCTGATTATACTTTGTCATCTCTTGTGCGGCAGCATTTATTAAATCTTGATTACCACTTTGACCTATTTGATTCATTACAGAGTCTACTGCTGCTTGATGATTAAATCCATTAGCTATTAATGCTTGTTGATATAAATCTCCAAAGGTACTTGATTGTTTCTTTTGTGTTTCTAATGTGCTTAAGAATATCTCTTGATCCTCTTTGTCTTTTACAGTTTTATGATAAGCAAGTATTTCTAAAGCTTTCGCAGGATTTACATCTAGTTCTCTTAAAAAATCTTCAACCTCTTCAGGAGTAGCATTGTAATTAAATTGTTTGTATTGATTAAGAATATCTTCTTTAGATTTAATATTAGTAAGTCTTTTAGATTCTAATGTGTGATCAAATAACAATGCATCTTGTGTTAATGTTTGTAATGCTTGTTGAATACTTATCTCACCTTTTTCAAGATCCTGTATTGTTTTTTGTAACTCATACGGAAACAAAGCTTTGTTTTGCAATAATGTTTCTTTAGCTGTATCGTTACTTATTGCTTTACCTTCAACATCTAATTGTAGTTTTCTAAATACTAATGCTGCACTTTTTCTTTTTTCCGCAAAATCAAATTCTGATTCTTTTAAATTATTAAGAGACTGTTTTAGATTAACATTTTTTAATTCAACATCTAAATTAGATAATGCAATATCATTATCAAAAGTTGCTTCGGCTTTTTTATAATTTAAAGCTGATGATTTGTTTGCTATCTCTTGTTCATTAATACCTAATTGACCTGAAACTGTTTGTTGTTTTAATTGTTCATTTTCTTCTGTTTGTACAAATACATTTTGATCACGTTGTTTCTTTACAGCATCTGTAAAATTACCACCAATACCAAATTGACTTGCATAGGCATCAATAGATTCATCATCAAGAGTAGGGAATCTCTCTAGATGTTTATACATTGCATCTTGTCTTGCAATGATTGTTGCTTCTTTTTCTTTTTCTCTATCCTCCATGCCTTTACGCATAGATCCATAGTAATCAAATATACTTGCCATACTTACCTATTGTCTAAATAATTTACTAAACCACCTTCAGTTTCAACACGCTTAGGTTTACCATAAAGTAAATCATCTAATGCTGATCCGAATGCACCTGCCGCAGAAGACGCTGCATTACCTGCAGAGGTTGCCGCATTACCATAACCTGTTGATGCACCAGAGTAGGCAGTAGGATTTACTGATCCTATCGTTGATCCTAATGCGTTGATGCTAGAATCATATATACCTCGCTTCTCATCAATGGCTCCAGTACGTGATTGATTTAATAAGTTATCTCTGTTTTGTAAGAATTGTAATGCTTCATCATATGATGATGTGTAAGCTTGATCATATAACTCTGATCCTTTGTCTGCTAATTCTCGTTGAGCTTGTACAGCCATTGTCGAATTATCTAATCCTCTATTAATTAATTCTGCCTGAGTTAAACTTCCTGCACGAGATAAAGCTTTGTTGGCATCATCTACTTTTCTTCTGTATCTTCTTCCTTGTTCAGCAGCAATGTCTGCATCAGATACTACATCTCTTGCACCTAATTCTTTTTGTACATTGTCTAAGACTGCTTGATATTCATATATTTTATTTAGAAGATTACTTCGTATTCCTTTTTCAATACCATATTGTTCACCAAGCATTGCTGTTTGTTGATCCAATGCTGCAACTTGTGCATCTGTTAATCTTTCATTTAATGCTGCTGCTTTATCTCCTGCTTTTTTGGAGCTGATAGCTCCAAAAATATTAAGACCAGTAGATAGAATACTTCCCCAACTCATATATATATACTCCCAAAGTTTCTTGTTCCTGTGTTACTTCTTACTGGTCTACGAATGTATTCAATCTTTCCAGTAAATCTATTTTTTACAGGAATCATATCATAGACTCCTGATAAAGCTGTGTTACCAAATGAATTAGGATTAGTTGCTCCTGTCGTTACATCTGGATCTGGTGTTGTTGTTTTATTTGGATCTCTGTCTGGTCCCTCATATGGTTGGTTTGGTCCCTTCTGATATCTATCGTCTATGCCATCACCATCTGAATCTATAAAATCTTTTGTAGTATGAGGATTGTCAATGGATGATCCATAACCAGCAGTGGTATTAGTTTCTGCTACATTATCTGTTCCCATTTGTGAGCTAGTGAATGTATTAACTTGTCCCGTGTTGTTATCTGATCTACTGTCTCTTACTCTTTGTGCTTCACTAACAAATCTATCATAGTCTAATTGATTTTCATTTAAAGTTGATAAGCCAGTTAGTCTTCTAAGTAATGCTGGTTGGGTATATAAATTTACTAATTCATTTCTTGGATCTTTAAAATTACCTTGTAGTTTTTTAGCTTCTTCTTGAAAGGCTGCTCTGTCTGCTGGAGATAATGAATCAACATATGATTTTAATAAAGCTTCTGCTGTAGCAGAAAATCCAGCTTCTCTTGCTGTGCTTGCATTTTTATTTTGTGTTGCTATTGTGAATAAAGCTAATGCATCTTTTTGATTTATATCAGCTACACTTTTATTATTAGCTGCAAGTATCTCATTACCTGATTTAGTAGTTCCTTGCATGTTAGCAAAGTCTGATCCAAAATATTCGCCTGCCTGTATTCTTGCTATAATTTTGTCTGCTTCATTTCTAAGAGATGTAGGTAATTGATCATAACCTGACTGTGCCTTAAACTTTAAAATTAATGCACGCTTCTCCTCCATGGTTGTATTCTTCTTTGCATCATCTGGTAAGCCTGTAGTATTTTCATCACCAAATATTTTAAAAAAAACATCATCCTCACCTTCCGTATTATTATCATCACTATTATCTGGTGGAGGAGTTATTGTTACAGTTTGAGCATCCGTTTCATTATTACCTAAAACATTTGTTGTTGTGGTAACTGTGCCATCATTGTCTGTTTCTGTCATTGTTCCACCCTTATTATCATCAGGATTGAAACCACTTGTCTCTCTTCTTTTTTCTGGTGGAGTATAGCCTGCACCCATATATCCTGAGTTAGCTGCGTTCTCATATGCAGATGTATCAGGTTTTTTATTATCTTTTTTTTCGTTTGTATTATTAACTACTGTTGATCCGCCTGCTTCATTTGCATTACCTTTATTGCCTGTATAAGAATTACCAAAACTACCTGAAGAAGTGTTACCTTTATTATCATCACCTTGATTAGAAGAAGAAGAAGAAGAGGTATTTCCTGTACCTCCTGCAGTGTACCTTTTCCACCAAGACATATTAACTTAGGCTAATGGTGGATACTGCTGCTACTCCTAATTCTAAATTAGCTGATGAAGAATCATTTGTTACGATAACCTGTAGTCTTTTCGATGATGTTGTAGCATCTATAGATACAGATGATCCAAAGGTTACATCTGCTTTTGTTGCTGATATAGCTTGTGAAGTTCCTATAGCTACACCATCAACAGCTAGTTGTATTGTGCATGTACCAGTTGAAACGATTGCAGTTAATCCATCTATTCGTATATTCTCTTTCCATAATCTTTTGATTAAGAAGGTTGCATTGGATACTGATCCTTCAAATAAAGGAAATGTATGTGTTGCATAAAGAGGTGGTATTTGTGCTGTTGGAATTTTAGCTGCTGAATCTAATGAAGCAACACCTGAAGCTGCACCCATAAATGTTTTAGGTACAAGTGATGTTACATCTACACTACCATACTCTAACGCTGTACCTGTACCATTTACTTTTAATACTTGTGAAGCATTAGAAGAAGTAAATGTTGGTATGCTAGATGTAGGATTAGTAGAGATAAAGGTTGTGCCATTATAAAATTTTAATTGGTTAGGTGTTTGTGATGTATCTAACCATAAGTCACCTGCTGCTGGTGCAGATGGCGTAGAGGAAGATACTGTAAGTTTTGCTTTAGCTGCTAATCCTGTTGCTAAGGATGCTACCTTTGCTTGTGGTATTTCATCGTCGGCAATACTTAGTTTAGTAAAATCAATTAATCCTGTTGAGATATCTGTATACTCAGAGGTAGTCATTAAACCTGTAAGAGTAGCCGTTGATGTATCTTCTACTTTTAAGACGGATACAACATCATTATTAACAAGGTTACTTGTAAAGGTAATAGAGTTGTTTGCATCTGAGGATGTGTAATCATTTGATCCACCTGTACGCATTAGTACACCATTCTTATAAACTAAGAAGGTGTCTGTTGCTGTATGCGTATAAGCTATTTGTGTTTGTGTTGATGTGATAGCATAGTCTGTACGATTAAAGTTAGAAATTGAATCTGTACGTATTTTGTAAATAGTTACTTTATCTCCGCTAGTTAAACCTGATCCAAAGGTAACATTGTTATTTGCTGCTGAAACTGTGTATGCAGATGTTGGTTGTAATAATCCATTCTTATAAATAATTAAAACATCAGTTGATGCATTAGCATAAGCAAATACTGTTTGACCAGAAGTGGCTGTTAAGTCTGAACGATCATAAAAGATTGATTGACCAACAGTAGCTGATGAATCTCCAGCAGTACCTTTAATGTCTGCTGCTTCTGCAATAGTAATCCATCCGTCTGTTGTAGATGTATATGTTCCTACTCTGTATTGTAATCCATTTGTTGAATCAAATTTAAACTCAACTGGTCCAGTCCATTCGCCAGAAGAGTTGAATATCTGACCTAATAATTCTGATAAAGTTTTATCTCCTAATTCTGCAGCATTAACATAACGTATAATGTTTTCTAATTCAGTGTTGATATTAGATGATGATGAATAGTTAGAAGGGTACTGTTGTCTTAATCTTGCCATATATTTTAATCTCTCACGTTAATTGCTAATCCCATAATACGAAGTATTCCTGATCCGCTACTTGTGAACTTAAACTGTACACCTTTGTAGCGATGCAGAAATTGTCTTTCATATTGTCTAGTTAATGGCACATCAGGGAAGTTATTGTCGTCCCCAGTATCATCAATAGTAAGATTGATACTATCTATTTGCTGACCTTTATCATTGAAACATTCTATCAATAGTTCACCAAAACCATGTGCATGCAAGATGAATGATGTACTTTCCTTTGTAGAGTTAAGAGATCCATGCCATAGTATAGGTGTAGTAGCTATCATTGTAGGAGGAAAGTCTGATTTTTCTTCTATGTTTTGTGTTTTAAATAGTCCACCAGATGTACCTAATATTAGTTCACCACCTAGAAAGTCACCACATCGTGAGTTAAGATGCCCACCAGTTGACCATTTAGAATCACCACCTACAGGATTAATAGCATATGTTAATTTCTCTGATAATTTTGGTGATGATTTAGGAAAGAAGAAATGTATATGACCCTCATCAGCATCATAGGTACTAGATACTTTCTCTAAATTTGGACAGGCTGCAAGTAACTCTCTGTATTTGATGTCAACTTTAGATGATAGTGATTGACTGAAAATAGTTACACCATTTTCCATTGATCGTTTGACGGAATGAATACCATCTCTACCACAATAGATTAAGTCTGTGCCATAACGTACAATAGAGTTATGTGATATTGTTCCTGTTTGTACAGATACCTTATCTTCTAATATCCAGTTTTCAAAGTTAGGCTCAATATTAAAGATTATTACTTGGTCGTTTGTAAAGATACATAGTTTATTGTTTTCTAATACACCTAATCCTTTTATTTCATCTGCTGTACCTATAAAGTTTTTTATATCTAAGAATGCACCACGAGTAACTGATGTTTCTCCTGCTTCCTCTTGTTCAGTAAAGAAATTTTCATCATCAACACGAGAGAAATGAATCTCTGTAGCTTTACCTGTAATACCTGCAACAGCTAATCTTCTTCCAACTGATGTGCAGTAAGCTGGTTTAAGGTGATCAAGTGATGCTACTTTATTCCAACTACTACCATTGTATACGTACGATGATTGATCCTTAGAAACCATAAATACTTTTTGGTTAAATACTGTAGAAGTAACAACTGATCCTGTAGTGAAAGCTTCTTGTACTAAGTGATCCTGATCAGAGTTTAAACTTAATCCACCACCATCTTGCTGTACAAAACAAACATTGTTTCTTGAATAGAAACGCACATGATCAATAGCTTTATCTATATTCTTATGTATCTGAACTCCTGCATTTCGCACGATGGCTCCACGCCAGTCACAGAATCCATCTTCTAAAGCTAAAAGATGTTGTTTCTCACCTGTATCTAATGATGATTTATCACGAGATGAATCAACACCCATGAAGTCAGTATAGGTGAAGCCTTTAGTATTTACTCCTGAAGGAGAGAGGATTGACATTATTCAGTAGGTACACCTGTTTTAGCAGTAACAGATGTTGCGTCAGTGTCTGATGTTTCATTACCTGTAAAAGGATCAACCTTTGTACCATTAAGATATCCTTTATTACTACCACCATCATATACAATCATTTGTAGTTTAGAGTTTCTTGCATATTCTTTGTACAGAATCTTATTCATAAACTCATAGTAAAGTGGTCCATATATCTTTACCTTGTCAGATGCTTGTTGTGTGGCATACTTAAATAATAATCCATAAAGTATAATAGTGTCTGGTATTGATCGTGAGTCACTTACATGGGTGTAGTATTCTATTTCATATGTATCAGAGAAATAAGGATGCATACGAATGTCTTCTATAACTTCGTTAGCAAACTCTATAAACATTAACATAACATTGCCATCAACAGACTCAGGATTAAACTCTCCATATCGTCTTAATGCTGACATTGCTAATTTTTGTAATGGTGAATAGACATCTCTAATGTGTGGATTAGAATTTGATACGTGATTTTTATTTAGATGTAAGTCACCATCAGTTGTTAGATGTTTGTTTACAGGTACTTCTTGTGATCTAGGTAAACCACTTTTAGTATTATTAATATTTGTTGTAGAAGTATTACCTTTATTATCTGTATAGGAATTAGCCATTTAGTTTAACTATTCCTCCATGCTTTACCCTATCTTGTCTTTCAAATCTTTCAACATACTTCTCAGGAACTTCAAACACAATGTTGCCTGAATCTCTAAATCTTAATCCTCTTATGACTTCATCTTGATATTGCCATCCAATACGAATATCAAATAATTTTTCTGCAGGCTCAGTAGTTACGTATGTTACAAATTTTTCTTTAGCAGGTTGTTTGATTTGTTTGTATTCTTTTAAATCTGCTTTAACTGTTGCTTTAGCTATATTAGCTTTTGTAGTAGCCATCCCTTTAATTGGTGTAGACATATTATCTCCTTAAATAAAAAACTCAGAGGCATGTAGCCTCTGAGTTACAATTAAGTAAAATAACTAAGATAGTCGTCCTATTAGGATAGGCTATTCCAGTTTTTGATAACTGTGTGTACTTTGTCTTGCATTAATTCAAGACCACACTCAGTTAAGTATTCGTGCTTCGCAGCATCCTTATCGGCAGTCTGTCTGTTTTGTAACAGAGTAGTATCTCTACCATCTAAGAAACGATACTTTAGATAAGGGAAGTCAATGATTACCATATCATTAGCCATACCTGGGATTTGACGGAACTGAGGGTGAACATGCACCAACAAGTCTCCAGCATAAGTAGAATACTTAGTGAAGTTAATTCCGTATGTACCGCTTACAACTGTTGGTTGCCATCTAGCTTTACCAATTTGTTGTAATAAGTTAGCACAAGTAGTTCCACAGAAAGCAATCTTTTGTTTGCTTCCAAATGCAAATACAGTGTCTGATAGTAAAGTATCAAAACCTGTTTCACTTAGAACATTTGCAGATGCGTTTGATGCCTGATCTAACACGTTAGTTAGTTCGTTCATCAAGCCACCTGTGTATCTTCTAGGTTGAGCAGATGATCCACTTTCTTCTACTTTCTTACCAAAGAACATAGCTCTTTCGATGTCAGACATGTGCATTTTTAATGCTTTAGTCATGTATTCATCTTCAGCATCACCAGTTCTTCTGTAAGTAGCTTTCAAAGTGTTTGATACTTCAAACGCAGTTCTAAAGATTTGACAGTAGTTGAACGCCACAGTCGGGTCAAAAGAGATTGCGTCTGGTGCAGTGTCACCCTCTGTCGCAGAGTATCCAGCAATAAATAATTCTGAATCATCTGCAATAGTTAGTGATCCACCACCAATTTGTCTTGCAACAGTTACTCTGTGGTTAGTCGTATCACCAGCAGCAGTAGCTCTCATTACTTCACCCGTTGCTGAGTTAACAATGATTGATCCTGCAACAACAAAAGGGACACCAGCATCGCCAGTATCTAATTGTATTGTAGTCGTTGTTGCATCCAAAGCACCATTTACTTTTAATTTTCGATCAGGTAATTCGTCACGAAAGTTATTAAATTTTGGGTCGTCTGTAGATTGAGAAGATCCCATAGAAAGCAATGCGTTAAGCGGTGCAGTTCCATTAGGCTCTAACAATGTGTAGAGTTCCCTATAGTTTGTGGGTCTGAAGTCCGTACCGAATTGTCCAGTCCCACGTAAGCCATTAATTCCAGCCATAGTAAGCTCCTTAAAGGTTAAATGTTAAACGTGTAAAACTTAAAAACTAGCCAATCGCATACATCGTTAGCTAAAAAATTTGCGGAAAATAGGATAGAGGCGTTAGCGTCTTATTTCGGCAACACTATTGTACAAAATATTTTATTATTGTGTCTACCCTTTTAGCATTTCCATTTACGTAATGCTAAAGCTTTACGAGTTGGACTACCATCTGGTTTTTTCATTGGACCTTTAACACCTGACATTCTAGCACAAAATGATTTACGTCTACCAGCAGCTTTTGATCCTTTCTTCACTTTACCTGTAACAGGTGCTTTTAAATTAGATCCATCTTTTCTTTTATAATATGCTCTGCCTGCAGCATTAAGACCACCACTTTTACTTTGATGTTTCTTTAATGTCATGAATAACTCCTATATCTTTTAGTCTTAGCAGCAGCACTCTTAGGTTGTTTAACGTGTTGCTTACCTTTCTTTTTACCTGCTCTCTTTGCTCTAGTAGTTGCAGCATATTCAGAAGAACTCATCGCTTTTATAGCAGCAGAAGGTAGATATCTTTCTCCAGTCTCAGAAGATTTTTTACCTGACTTAGTTCTCCACTTTTGTTTACCCCAAGCTTTAAGACTTCTTTGACTTTTTGCTAGTGCCATTTTTACTTTTTCTTTTAGCTGCAGTTATGATGTCACCTCTAGTAATTTTTTTTGGATCTCCATACATTGCTGCTAGTTTATTTTTTTGTTTAACTTTTTTTTTCATTAGCTCCCCACTTTCTTTTGGGCTAGTTTATGTGCTTGACCGAATTTTTTTCCAGAAAGCATTTCTTTTTTCATCATAGCCATATGCTTTGCAGTATGATGTTTACTATGTCTTTTCATAGTAGCTTGTTGTCTTGCAGTTAAAATTTTTTTCTTCATTACTTATATCCTCCACCAGATTTCTTATAAGCCTTTGCAAGAGCTTGGGCTTTACGAGCTGACCATTGTCCTGCTGCTGTCCCGTGTGAAGCTTGTGATTTTATTCGTTGAAATATTTTTTTTCTCATTGTTGGCTTAGTATAATTACCAGCCTTGTTAACTGTAGATTTTTTAGTCATTAAAAAATCAAGTTCCAAATAATGATAGCTATTATAGCACTTATAAATCCTACAACTATCTTTCCTCTCTTAGTAAGTGATTTCCACATTTGTTTAATTTGTTCCATATTATCTCCTATGTATTAAGATTATTATTGTTGACGCAATTTAGCATTATAGCAACATTCCTGTCTTCCAAATCGGGAGACATGTATTCTGCTAACTTATTCATTTCGATAACGCACTGTGGTGCGTCATCGAATGATAGGGGTACTTCAGATTGAAAGCATAAAGTTTGTTCCATTATTCCCATACCAACAAAACAAATCATTGCTTTGATAGTAAACACTACATTACTCTTCTTTGAGAGAGTCTTCCTAGTATATCTGCATTAGGATCAACTGGTGTTTCTCCTGCCATACCTGTACTTGGTGATGATCCAAGAGATCCAGTTACTGCTGAACGTCTTGCAGCAATGTCTTGAAGACGTGCCATCTCAGGAGTGTTTCTTTCATTATTAAAGTCTTGTACAACTTTCATTGTTAAATCAGGATCAACAAAGTCTTCCATTGTATATCCTCTTTCAGAAGCATACGTCATGAATTGATTTGCTGCATCATCAGGTAAACCTAATTGTTGTTGTGCAGAATTAAGATTCATTGCTATTTGTTGTTGGATTTGTTGTCCACCAGCAGCGTCTGCTTGTTGTACTTGTGCGGCAGCACCTTCTGTTATACCTTTGGATGCACTAACAAGTTGTTGTATCATTTGATTTTGCTTGGCAATTTGTTCTCTAAGAGATGCAGTCTCTGCCATTTGCTCACGATAAGCAGGAGGAAGAGATATAGAATTTTCTTCTTCATACTTTGTAAACATTTCTTCTACTTCTTTTGGTGTAATGTTAGAGGCAACAGCCATTTTATCATTTGTTTGTGGCTTTGCTTGTTTCTCACCATCAACATTACCCATAGTAGGGTTTGATTCAAATGCTTTGGTTGCATTCTCTAAAAAGTCTTTTACTCCTTTTGCATCCATACCTTTTTCTTTCATTAGGTTTTTCACTAATTCCATTGCAGGTTTTACAGTTGCATGTTCAGCATTAAGTTTGCCATATCTTTCAAATGTAGATTTAATTTGGTTATCATTCAGCTTACGCTTATCATCTTTACCAAATTCTATTTCATAGACGACACCCTCAATAGAAGTTTTATCTCCTTCTGTTTGTGGTGAAGCAGACTCTTGTACCTTTTCTTCTACAGTAGGTTTAGATTCTGCTTTAGTATCAGATACTGCAGCTTCTTCAGGTGTAGCATTACCCATTTGTGCGGGTGGTTGTTGTGCTTCTGCTCCAGCAGGTGTGCCTTCAGCAGGTTGCATTGATCCTGTATTTGCTACAGGTTTTGGTCCTAATATTTGACTCGCTAATGAATCAATTTTTTCTTCGTTATTAATAGCCATGTTAACTCCTATAAATTTTTAGCCTTTGTTTCTACTTCTAAAGCAACATCATTCTTGTATTTAAGAATGAGTTTGTCAGGAAGTTCCTTTAATTGTCTTGCCGCCCACATGGCTCCACGCTTAAAGTTTATCTCATCCATCGTCATGTCTCTATTTTCTGATAGCTGAAAGGAAGCTGTCAGTATTTCTTGCTTCATGACTTCATCGATTATTTTCCAGCCATCAGATTTCTGAAGTGCTGTAAGCTTATCGATAGCTTGCTTAGGCTTCATTAAGAAGCCTTAAGCTTGCCAACCTTACCTTTTATAGTCTTGTCACTAGCCATAACAGTTTCAAATGCTTTGCCTTTTTGTACAGGTATTCCATTCCTGTCTTTGCTAACATCCTTAACTGGTGGCTTTGTATCGCTTTTATCTTTCATTTATACTCCAAATACTTTTCTAACTAAGATGAATATTCCTAATACAGCAGAGATTAATCCTAAAGCTTTCAAAGCTCCTTTGCTAGTTTCCATAGTCTTGCTAAGTTCAATGATTGTTTTCTCATTTTGTTTAAGATGATCATCAATACGTCTAAGAGAATTATATAAATCATCCCATCTTTCCTTAGCAATAGCTTCAGATACTGCAATTTGCTTTGATAACTGTGAGTATTTCTCGTCTGCCATATGGAACGTGTACCTTTTATGTGACTATATAGTCGTCCCTAATTTAATTTTTCTACTGGATTAAGCCACATGTCATGTAAATCTTTTGATAATTTCATTGCAGCATTTTTATCCATACGACATGTTAATAGCGATCCGTATCCCATATCCATTGTTACACATATAGCTAAAGATTTATTATCAGGGTGTACAACAATATCACCATCTTCTAAGACAACTACATTCTCATAAGATAAAGGCTCAGTTACCAAGAGGATTGCCTGATGATTCTTTTATTTCTTCAATTAAGATATCTTGCAATTCATTTTCTTTTTTAATTATAGCTATATCTTTAGTATTTTGCTCAATATCTTCTTCAAGTTCCCAAGCATATTCTTCTAACTCGGTTATATCATCTTCAGTTGCAATATTTTTTATTGCTACTTCTAATGCTTTAATATCTTTTATAATATCCTGTGAGATAGCTTGTAAGTTATTACTATTACCTGCAATGTCATCTCTAATATTATCTAAGATATCATTGTCTAAATTAATTATTTGTGTTTCTAATTCTTTAAGTTTTACTTCTATATCGGTTAAATCAACTGTCTCATTGATAACAGCTTCTCTACCATCTAACTCTTCTATCTTTGATACTAGCTTTCCGTATTGCACGAAGCCTGCACCTATTGCACCAACAACGCCTAGTAAGGCTGCTACTGATGATAATTTAGTCACTAAGTTATTCATACTAATTTCTTAATGCCTGTAACTCTAATAGAATTTTTTGTTTGTTTCGTCTTATTTGCTCAAGTTTTTTCTTTTGTATTTCTATGGGATCATTGTTGATGTAACTAGAGAGAGATACATTCTCATATATTTGTTGATTGTATTGAGATAAGTCATCTTGTTGGAAGAAGTCTGTGTCTACAGATACATAAATGTTATCAGCTTGATAGAAGGCAGTGTCTGTGTAATTGTCTAAGGAATCTTGATTAGAGAAGAGGGTAACTTCCTTGACGGAAGTTACCTCTACTTCTGCTATTTCTACGTTAATATTTTTTTTATCTTGTACCTCTTTCTGTTGTACAATTTCTTGCTTTTTACTATCTTCTGTTTGTACTTCGGTGTCTTCAGTATCTTCTCTATTGGGTTTGCTTTCTTCATCTTCATTCTCAGCAACCTCTGATGTGCCTTCTTCAGACTCTTGCTTTTCTTCCATACTGTCTGAATTTTTTTCAGCAGTTTCCATATCATTATTATTATTAGAAACCTCCTTGTCTTCTAATACTTCTTCTTCCATTTCCATCTCTTCTTCCATTTCTACTTCTTCTTCCATAAAAATTTCTTCTTCTTCAAATTCTTCTATGTCAGGAAGCTCATTCATGATTGTCATATCCTCTACAACAAAAACATCTTCAAAATAAAAATCTTCACTAAAACTATCATCAATTACAACAAATGAATCTTCTTCTGGTGTGTAAATAATTATATTATCATCTATATCATCAAGTATTTCTTCTGTGTCTTCATCAATAGGATCAAACTTATTGTAAACAACTTTTAATTCTACATTATCTATGTCTGGTCCATAATGACCAGTTAAAGTATTAGTATTTTCTACAGAAACTTTTATATCAAAATCTTGATGAACATTTGGTCCTTGCACATACGTATCAGTGTAGTTTTCAAATTGACCACAGTTCATATATCCACAACCAGTATCTTCTATTATCCTTTGTTGTGTTGTAGTTGATCCATCTGATCCAATAATTTCTTGTTTAAGAATTGTTGTATTATTATATTCGTTCCAAAACCATATATCTGCTGAAACAGTAGATGACCAACCACCCTGTATTTCTTCTGTAATCATGTTTGTATCTTCAGATAGTTTTATTGTTTGATCAATAACTGTATCTTCTACAGCCGCTACTGATCCACCAACATCATTACCACCACCTGATGACATATAATTGTGACCATGTGTGTGTTCAGAAATATTCCAACCTGTTGAGTCATATGTCGTACCTGTACCAAAGGTAGAGTTAGATAATATATTACCAGTATCTATTGTTTCAGAATTAGCGTGCGTGCAAATCAATAGAGAAAGGATCATTACAATCCTTGCACATTTCTTGAATTTGAATGCTTGATACATATTCTTGTCTTTCAACATATTCTTCATAATCTGGACGAAGCTCAGGATATTTTTTCCATTTAGATGCTGCTTCATCCCCAATCTTACCATCAAACGGACAAGGTGTACCTGCGGATTCCATTGCAGAGAAAACTCGTTTGTCTTGACAGAGGATAGCAACACTTGCAATCTTCATGCCGAAATCTTGTAATACCTTAGCTAGTTTTATTCTTTCGCAATTTTCATCGACTACATGCTTTCCCGCAGACAAGCCAACAACACTGGTAGTAACACTACCACTAACACCCAAACTACAAACATCTTGAGACATGGACGAATAGGATGGTGCATTTGCAGAAGGGGGAGGAATAGTAGATTTGTTACTTGTAGTATTGGTAGTGTTGTTATTAGTTGTAGAAGTCGTGTCATTTGATGAGCCTGATTGATAGGTATTATTATTAGTTGTTGTATACCCACCTGTTATATTGGTGTTACTGCCTGAAGTATTGCTTTGCGTATTTGTATCATTAGCTTTTACATCTGTTGCGACAGAAATAAATGTTATTGCTATGAGCAAGCATATTAATAACCTCATTAATTATTCTTCTGCTATTGCACCATGATCGCCAGCAACGATTGCATTATACAAATCTCTACCATGTTGTTCTACGTCCCAAGATGTAGCTGCAAAAGGCAACCACTCTTGAGTGTCATCACCTAAGTGTGACCATTGAGCTTCACATTGAATTAATCTCATAGGATTTCCGTCATCATCATTAACTATATCCATTATTGGATTTCCATCTTCATCATTAACAACGTTTCCGTCACTATCTAATCTTTCAGTTTTTACAGTTTGCCATTGTGGATTTCTTACTGCTATTAAAGTTATACTCATATTCTATTCACCTCCTTAAAAATTATTTTCATTATGATATTCTTAACCAAACACTTGTTCTTCTAGTAGGTTGCGAGTTATCTCCATTAATTCGACCCATAAGTCTAAACGTACCACTTTGATTAGAAAACTGAGGCTCTCCCCCAGTCGCAGCTGGCCACAGATTACTACCAGCATATGTATTTCCAATGTTTAGTGACACATTTGGATTAATATCGTCTTTTACTTTGTATAAACCATAAGCACCAACACCACTTGCAGTAGTACCAGCTATTGCACTTGTTACTTGAGAAGTTGTAGGAGCGGAAGAAGGTAAACTTGTTAAGTTACTTCCATTAAATGTTGGAGTTCCATATCTGTCATTTGGAATTGTACCACTTGTTAAATTGCTTGCACTTAAAGAAGTTAAGTCAACGTGTTGTGTGACACTAGCTGAAGATAAACGAGCATTATCAAAAGTGCCTGATGTTATTTTTGATGTAGGTAAATCTGGTATTCTATCTGCACCTAAAGTACCTGTTGTAATCTTTGCAGTATCTAAAGCTGGTATTCTATCTACTCCTAGAGCATCTGAAGTTATTTTAGTTGCCGATAAATTTGGAATATCACTAGCACTTAAAGATACTCTTGCACTTGGCACAGTACCTGAAGTTAAATTATCTGCATTAAGATTTGATAAATCAACGTGCTGTGTAACGCTACTAGCCGATAGTCTTGCGTTATCAAAAGTACCTGAAGTAATTTTTGAAGTCGGCAAAGCTGGAATAGCGTCAACAGCTAGTGTTCCTATTCCACTTATAACATTAGCTAAATCTCTTGCTTTAGTCATAAAATCTTTTTATATCCTAATTAAAAACCTGTCGTCTTTATGCTCCACATGATTCACATTCATCAGGACATTTACAATCTGCTTTTGTTGTTGCTCCACAATCAGGACAAGGATTAATCATAGCTTATTATACTCCTCTAACACTTTCTCATATGTTATTTCTGAATATGGATTTGTGTCATGCCATATAACTAATCCAAAAGAATCAGCACCAGATATCCATTTTAAATTTGTTTCAAACTCACTTTGATTTTGTGGTATTGAATTTTCAACTGAACATTTTGCATTAGGATTAATTACTTTTATTGCGTCAAAAAACTTTTGAATATCATTCATGCTGAAATCTCCATAGCAACTATTTGTGAGCCTGCACTACCACCTGCATTGTAATTATTTAATTGAACTGAAACGCCATTATCGTAAGTAGTCCAACCAAAAACATAACGAATAGCCGAAGTTGTATTTGGACTATCAAGCCAAAAAACATTTCCTGCTACCATTCTATCTGCTGATGTACTTCCTGACCAAGCACCTATATCAGTTGCAACTCTTGTTGCCGAAGTAGTCCAACCACTATCTCCACTACCACCTGTTTGTCTAAATAATCTGTATATAGCTTCAGTTACTCCATTTTTAGTTAAGTTACCTACACTTAAAACTAAAACTTTAGAACTTGTAGATGATGGCGTAATATCAACATGAAGTCCGTCATCAAAACTACTACTATCTGTTCTTGCTAGATATGATGTATAATGAAATTCTTTTACTTGCAAAACCTTACCACCACTAATCCCAGTTAAACTAGCACCACTAATAGCAGGTAAATTTCCAGATAGCTTAGTCGCATCTAGTGTTGAATAAGATAAATTATTTATAAGTGTCTGTGCCATTATGGTTTACTCCAAATTGAATGTGTTAAGTTTCCTTGCTCATCACGAGCCAAGAGTAAATCGTATTGTTCTTCTGTGCTAAAATCTTGTGGAATATCTCTAAGACTTTGACGCCAAGTTTT